>Ga0308171_1000092_pt1 | contig 278970 bp, 245 predicted proteins | sample PhyGR1_FD_202135 | JGI IMG/M metagenome (GOLD analysis project Ga0308171, IMG submission 202135) | Phyllosphere microbial communities from UC Gill Tract Community Farm, Albany, California, United States - DLSLSG.R1 | ecosystem: Host-associated > Plants > Phyllosphere > Unclassified | place...
CGAGCAGCTCGTTCGCGAGCCGCTGGACCGTTTCCAGATCGGCACGCGCCAAGAGCGCGCTGCCGCCGTCAGGCAAGCGCTTACCGATGTCGGCTTGAGCGAGCATCTGCTACAGCGCAAGCCTTCCGCCCTTTCCGGCGGGCAGCGTCAACGGGTGGCGATCGCCCGCGCCCTCGTTATCAAACCGGACGTGATCGTTCTGGATGAACCGACCTCGGCTCTCGATGTCAGCGTCCAGGCCGATATTGTCGAGGTCCTCTTGTCGCTCCAGGCAAAGCTCGGCCTGACCTATGTCTTCGTCTCGCATGATCTGGCGCTGGTTCGTCAGCTCGCCCACACCGTTTCGGTGATGCAGAAGGGACGCATCGTCGAGCACGGCGCCGTTTCGGACGTCTTCGGCAATCCAAAGCACGACTACACCGTGTCGCTTTTGAACTCGATCCCGTCCGGCACGGCTGGAACGTCCGCTGCTCCTTCTATCCGGCCTGCCCGTCAGAAGGAGTACACCGCATGAATATGGCGGCGCCGTCTCTTAACCTTCCCGCCTCCTTCCGGCCAAAGCAACGGCTCGGTTTCAATACGCGGGTGTCGTTCAATGACGATGACGGCCCGGCCGAAGGATTGAGGCAAGGTATCGAACTGTTCAAGCAGGCCGAACGGCTCGGCTATCAATCAGGCTGGGCTTATCAACGCCATTTCGACCACTACCTGTCTTCGCCCCTGCCCTTCTTCGCGGCCGCCGGACAACATACGCGCCACATCACGCTTGGCTCTGCCGTTATTCCCATGCGCTATCAGGACCCCATCCTGTTGGCCGAGGCGGCAGGAACCACCGATCTTCTGATAGACGGTCGACTGGAACTTGCGCTTGCGACGGGAGCGAACGGGGCATTCGATGCCGTTTTCGGCGCGGTCGAGACGGACGCCAGAACAGAGGCAAAGCGTCGTCAGTCCCGCTTTCTCGCCGCCATCTCCGGGGAAGTTCTGCACACTGTTACGGAGAAGGACAAAGGCGCTGCTCCAGGGGCTGAGTTGCGCGTTACGCCGCATAGTCCCAGCTTGCGAAGCCGCATCCGGCAAGGCTCTTCCAGCATCGCCTCGGCGATCCAGGCCGCCGAACTCGGCATCGGCCTTATTTGCGGAACGGTCCTGCACGATCAGGAGGACGGAGAAAGCTTCGGCCATTATCAGGCAAGGATCATCGAGGCTTATCGCAGCCACTGGCTTCGCCTCTGGAAGACGACACCGCCGCCGGTTGCCGTCGCGGCATCCATTCTGGTAAGCACGACCCCGGAACTGCGCGCGACCTATGCAGCCTATGACCTTGAGCGGCGCACGGCCGGGATCGGAGCATCGCGTCCGAAGGGGGCGTTGCCGCCTGCAGGCCCGCCCGCGGGAGCAATGATTTCTCCCGTCTTTCAGGGCAAGCCTGATGAGGTAATAGATCGGGTCTTCCTTGATCCGGGACTGGCAGCGGCAGACGAACTCGTGCTGTTCCTGCCTCCTGCCTTTGGACTGCCCGAAAACATCAGATTGCTCACGGATTTCGTCACCACGGTCGCTCCCTCTCTAGGGTGGCGGGCCACACAACATCACGAAGGGCAGGAATAGGGGCCGCGAGGTTTTCGCTCGCGGGAGACGGGCTGGCAATATTTTCTACAATTTCCATAGAAATAGAAAGACCTGTCTTCCTCGCTCGCTCCCGTCCCTCTAGCCTTGATGCAGATTTACAGAGACCTCAAGGAGCTCCCATGGCTGCGGAATTCATCAGCGTCAGTTTTCCCAACGCGTCCAATGATTTGAACCCTATTCCCGATGCGCCGGTCGATCCACAGTTTTTGGAACGCTATGCACGTGCACTGGACGACTACGGATTCAACTACACACTCATCCCCTACTCCTCGTCGTCATTCGATCCCTTCACGATCGGAGCCACAGTGCTGGCCCATACCAAGAACATCAAGATCATCGTCGCGCTCAGGCCAAACACCGTCTACCCGACAGTTGCGGCCAAATCGCTTGCGACGCTCGATCAGCTGAGTGGGGGACGCGTCGTTGTTCACTTCATTGCCGGCGGCAGCGATGAAGAACAGGCGCGTGAAGGCGACTTTCTTAACAAGGAAGAGCGTTATGAGCGCCAGGAAGAGTACATCCGCATTCTCCGGCTGGCATGGACATCGAAAGACCCCTTCGACTTCGACGGCAAGTATTACCAGTTCAAGCAGTTCCGCAGCTCCGTTCGCCCGACCAATGGCGTGATCCCGATCTCGCTCGGAGGCTCGTCCGATGCGGCCTATCGCATCGGCGGTTCGCTCTGCGATATTTTCGGCCTTTGGGGTGAGCCGCTGAAAGAAACCAAGGAACAGATCGACCGCATCTATGCCGAAGCGGCAAAAGCGGGACGAACGGATCGCCCGCGCATCTGGGTCACCTTCCGCCCCATCGTGGCAGAGACCGATGACCTTGCCTGGGAGAAGGCGCATCGCGTACTCGACCAGTTGAACGCCAACCGCCAGAAGGGTCTCTCCCGCAGTCCTCTCAATGCGGCGACGCCCGCCAATATCGGTTCCCAACGGCTTCTCGATATCGCTAAGCGCGGCGATGTGCATGACCGGGCGCTCTGGTACCCCACCGTGACCGCGACCAATGCAAGCGGCGCGACGACGGCGCTTGTTGGATCGCCCCGTACCATCGCAGACTCCATCCTCGATTACATCGATCTCGGCTGCGATCTGATCTCAATCCGCGGCTATGACAATTATAACGACGCTGTCGATTACGGCCGATACATCCTGCCGCTGGTGCGCGACGGCATCCGCGAGCGTGAGGACGCCAAGCGCAAGGCGGCCGCCTGAGCGCCATGCCGCAACCATGCCGTCCGGTGCCTCGATCGGACGGATTTTCCTCTCAAGTCAAAGAGGTGGCCGCAGCGAAACACTGCCTCGCTCCCTCAGCCATAAGGTCGTTGCCCGCATGTCTTACGATCCCATCACACTCGATTACGCCGTTCGTGAGGTGGCTGAGGCCGCACCGGAATCGGATCGCACCGGCACATTCCCCTGGGCCGGCATACGCGCGGTTCATCGGGCGGGGCTTCTCGAAAGCACCGTCGCGACGCGCTATGGCGGTCAGGGCGGGACGCTCAGCACGGCAGCGCATATTCTCGCGGCATTGGGGCGCGGCGATCCATCCGTCGCGCTCATCACCGCCATGACCCTGTTCAATCATCTGGCCCAGGCGAAGAGAGGACATTGGCCGGAGGCGCTTTATAAGGAGCTCTTGTCGAAGGCCAGGCAAAAGCCGCTCTTGCTGAACGCCGCTCGCGTTGAGCCCGAACTCGGCTCGCCTGCACGCGGCGGCCTTCCGGCCACGCTTGCGAGGAAAACGGCGAATGGCTGGTCGATCTCCGGCCGCAAGCGTTTCGTCACCGGCGCGCATGGTCTCACACATTTTCTCGTCTGGGCTCATACGGATGAGCCGCAGCCGCGTGTCGGAACCTTCGTCGTTCCAAACGGCCTGCCCGGTATCACCATTATCGAGAACTGGAAAAGCCTTGGAATGCGGGCAACCGGCTCGCACGACGTCGAGTACAGCAATGTCGAGATTCCGGCGGAAAACGTGCTTGATCTCGTCGATCCTTCGGTCGCCGAACAGGATAATCGAGGCCATGCCGCCATGACGCTTGCGCTGACAGCGATCTATCTCGGCGCGGCAGAAGCCGCTCAGGACGCCTTCATTCGTTTCGCCCATGAGCGTGTTCCAACCAATCTTGGCCGTCCCATTGCCAAGACCGAGCGCTTCATCACGCTTTCCGGTGAACTCGACCTTCTGGTGTCCGGGGCGCGCCAGATTATTTTCGGTGCGCTCGATGGTGATCTGAGCGATGCCGAGCGCCTGATCCGCGCGCGGCTTCTTGCCGGACGCCAGATCAGGGAAGCGGTACAGATCGCCGTTCGCGGCATCGGCAATCCAGGCCTCAACGAAGATCTGGGTCTCGAACGCCACTTCCGCGACGTTCAATCCGTCCTCGTCCACGCCCCCCAGGAGGACACTTCCGTTGCAATCCTTGGCAAGGCTGCCTTTGACCGTTGGAACAAGGGCGAAAGCGTGCGAACATACCCGCCCAGTCTTGCCATCGTAAAAACGGCGTGAAGCGCAAAACTCAAGCGGAAACGCTTTACCAGATCAATTGGATTTTCAATGAGCAATAATCTCATCGTCGGCTTTTCCGGCAACACGACACGCCCCTCCAGCACGCGACGCTTCGTCGAAAGCGTCACTGAGGCTCTGGCACAGCGCGCTGGCCTCGACCACGTCGTTTTCGATATCGAGGACCTAGGCCCCTCATTGCTCTCGGCTCGCTCGGTCGCCGATCTCGACCCGCAGGCGCGCAAGCGCGTACAGACAATCATTGAAGCCGACGCACTCGTCATTGGCTCCCCGACCTATAAGGGCAGCTATACAGGGCTTTTCAAGCATGTCATCGACCTGCTCGACCCTGCGGATTTACGCGGCAAACCGATCCTGCTGACCGCGACAGGCGGAGGGGACCGTCACTCGCTGATGGTAGAGCACCAATTGCGACCCCTTTTCGCCTTCTTTGAGGCCTTCGTGACCCCAACGGCCATCTATGCTTCAAGCCGGGATTTCGTAGAAGGTGTCCCGTCCCCCAACGTCAGCGCACGCGTGGATCAGGCCGTCAACGAGGCCAATCTGCTTGTTCAACGCCGCTCGATAGCAACTGCGGTGGCGGCAGAGTAGGTCTCCTGCTTTTCCGTCGACCTATGACAGTTACCAAGTGCCAAGTGATTGGTGAATTTGCTGCGTAGTTCGGTCTGAGGAACCCCAGATCGGACATTGTTTGGCAGAAGAACGTTGATCAACTCATTGGCGTCACGGTTGATGAGGTGAATTGCGTTCCCTTCCAGATTGCCGAGGCGTCGGCATCTGGAAACAGCAGCCTCAAGTGACCGATGATCTGCCCTGCGCGTGGGTCTGCTAAGCGATAAAGAACCGCTTTCGCCTGCCTCGCTCCAACGATGATGCCAGCGTCCCGCAACTCACCGATCTGTTGCGACAGAGTGGGCTGGTGAACGTCGAGAATCTCCTCCAATTCGCCGACGGTCCGCGCGCCTTCCATCAGGACGCAGAGGATGGAAAGGCGTACGGGGTTAGACATCGCTTTTAGAAAATCGGACGCCGTACCGATAGCGCGGCATTTCACCTTCGGAACATGCGGCCTTCGTTCGCCCCCACTACCAGTCTCGTCTTTTTTCACTCTCATCGCTCCCAATCTTGGAAATTTTTTCCGTCTACCCTTGCACAGAAAGGGTTGAATTTCTCGCGCACCTCGCACTATCATTATATAAATTTATATAAAGAAGATCAATAAGGGGACGCGTTTTGGTTTTTAGGATTGGTCACCATCCGAACAATCTCCATCTGACATTAGCCTCTCGTTGGCCAGGGGCGTTTTCAACAATGCAACCGGAATTCGTTGCTTACGATGAAGGCCGAGAAACCGGCGCGCGGCTGGCGAAGGGAGAATTCGATATCAGCGGCACCGGATCGACGCCGCCGATCCTCGCAAAAGCATCCGGGCTGCCTGTCATCTACGCGGCTGCATCTGCCCCAAGGCCGACGAATGGTGCGATCCTCGTTTCGAAAACAAGCGACATCAGCTCGGTCGCGGATTTGAAGGGAAAACCGATTGCCCTCGTCGATGGCTCCTTTCTCAGCTATCTTCTGGCCAAGCAACTCGAAGAGATCGGACTGCGCCTGACGGACACAATTCGTCAGGATATGTCGCCGAATGACTCTCTTTCGGCGCTGCGCGAAAACTCGGTGGCAGCTTGGGTTGCGATGACCCCGCATCTGGAGCAGGTTCTGGTGAGCGGCGAATTCACCGTTCTTGCGCGATGCGGGACGCTCATTCCCAATCGCTCTACCTTCTGGACAATCGAAAACCGCGGACTGACAAAGGCAACTTTAGAGGACTTCACAGGCGAGTTGAAGCATCTCGGCAGCCAGATTGCCAAAGATCCAGAGAAGGCTGCCGAGCTTCTGTCCCCTTCTGGCGAAGAGGCGGAACGGCGCGCATGGACACGTGTGGTTTCCGAGCGGAACTGGCAGGTGGATGCGGCAGATCAATCTCTGTTGCGCGAACAGCAGGAAGAGGCCGACACGCTCTTTCACCACGGCGACCTTGATACAAAACTGACCATTTATCCGGTGGATGAGGGAGATCTCTGACATGAACGTGCTCTGGTACATGTGTGCACCCGACGGCGCTTATCCCTGGAAACCGGAGGGCTCCCGCACCATCGACTATGGTTATTACAAGCAGCTTGCGCAGGCCTACGATCATCTGGGTTTTACCGGAGCTCTGTTTGCAACAGGCGCGCATGATGTGTGGCCGCTTGCCAGCGCCCTCCTGCCCTACACCGAGAGAATGAAATTCCTCGTGGCGTTCCACCCCGGACTGATCGCGCCCACGCTGCTGGCCAAGATGGCGGCAACATTCCAGGAGTTTTCGAACGGACGGCTGATGCTCAATGTCGTGTCCGGCGACGCCAAGATGCTGGGTGCCTATGGCATGATGCTGCCACATGACGAGCGCTATGCGATGGCCGATGAGTATCTGACGATCTGGCACCGGCTGATGGCTGGCGAGAGCGTCACCCACAAGGGTCAGTATTTCCAGACGGAAGGTGCCAAGCTGGCACTTCCAGCGGGCACCTCGATCCAGCCGCCACCGCTCTGGTTTGGCGGCTCTTCCGACAGCGCCATGGAGGTCGCGGCCAAGCACGTCGAAACCTATCTCTCCTGGGGCGAGACACCGGAACAGATGGGCGAGAAGGTTCAAAGGGTCAAATCCAAAGCCGCCGAATATGGACGCGAGCTCACCTACGGCATGCGGCTTTATGTGATTGTTCGCCAGACCGATGAAAAGGCATGGGAGGCGGCTGCCGACCTCTATGACCAAATGGACGACGCGGCGATTGCGGCAAACCAGCGTTTCGTCTCCAATACGGACTCGGTCGGGCAACAGCGCATGAGCGCCATGCATGGCGGCATCAAGCCTGCCAATCTGCGCGATCTGGAGATCGCCCCCAACCTTTGGGCGGGTGTAGGCCTCGTTCGTCCAGGACCGGGCACCGCTATTGTCGGTTCTCCCGACACGGTGATCCGCACGCTCGAAGAATATCAAAAGATCGGCGTCGATACCTTCATCCTCTCAGGCATGCCATTGCTTGAGGAAGCCTACCGCTTTGGCGAACTGGTACTGCCGCGTCTTCCCGTGGCCCGCGTCGCGCCGGAGCGCAAGCACTTCACATGGTCCACTTTGTTTGATCGGGATCTAAGCGGAAAGCCTGCCAATGTCTGACACACTGGCGTCCGCGCATAACAACCGGAAGAACATCGAGCGCACGCCGAAGCCCAGGAGTGCACAGGGCCGGCTGTGGAATGTCGGCGCACGCATCGCTTCCCCGATTGCGCTTGTCGCTCTCTGGCAAATTGCGAGCGTGACGGGTTTTCTGTCTCCTCGTATACTGGCAGCCCCGAGCGATATCATCGCGACGGCGGCTCGTCTGATCGCATCCGGGGAACTCATCACCGGGCTAGCCGTGTCGTTTCTGCGCGTGACTGCCGGGTTTTCAATTGCGGTCGTCATCGGAACCACGCTTGCGCTTCTGTCAGGCCTCTCGCGGCTTGGAGAGGCGGTGATCGACCCGCCGATCCAGATGCTCAAGGCCATGCCGTTCCTCGGCCTTCTTCCGCTTTTTATTCTTTGGTTCGGCATTGGCGAAGCGCCTAAGATCGGCCTTGTCGCCTTCGGGGCGATCTTTCCGATCTATCTGACACTGCATGGCGGCATCAGGGGAATAGACAAGAAGCTGATCGAGGCAGGCCAGACGCTCGATCTTGGGACCATGGGCATCATCCGCCACATTGTCATTCCGGGCGCTTTGCCGTCGCTCCTCGTCGGCATTCGCTATGGTCTCAGCGTCGCCTGGCTCAGCCTCGTTGTCGGTGAGCAGATCAATGCGTCGAGCGGCCTCGGCTACATCATCACCTATGCGCGCGACTTCCTGCAGACCGACGTCATTGTCGTCTGCCTGCTGGTCTACGCGATCATGGGTCTGTTGACGGATGGACTGGTGCGCATCATCGAGGCCTATGCACTGCGCTGGCGCCCGCAGGTGATCGCATGAGCGACCTTGTCGACATCAGACAGCTTCATCGTTCCTTCGGCGGCCCTGCCGTTCTGGATGGCATTGACCTCTCCATCGCGCCAGGTGAATTCGTTGCACTTTTGGGCCGCAGCGGCTCGGGAAAATCGACCCTGCTTAGGGTTTTATCCGGCCTGGACGCGGCGCCTGCGCAAAAGCTGGAGATACCTTCCAGACGATCTGTGGTGTTCCAGGAGCCTCGGCTTCTTCCGTGGAAGAGCGTCATTGAGAATGTCGCCCTCGGCGTAAAGACGCCGGACGCGCAAAAGCGTGCGGAGCGGGCGTTGGCGGATGTCGCCCTGTTTCACAGGAAAGATGCATGGCCACTGACCTTGTCGGGTGGCGAGGCGCAAAGGGCAGCGCTGGCACGTGCTTTGGTGCGCGAACCCGCCCTTCTTCTGCTCGACGAACCCTTTGCGGCCCTCGACGCGCTGACCCGGCTGCGCATGCACGATCTGGTCTTCGAACTGTGGCGCAAGCACAGGCCCGCCGTTCTGCTCGTTACCCACGACGTGTGGGAAGCTGTCGCCCTCGCCGACCGTATTCTGGTTCTCGATCAGGGGCGGATCTCACGTGAAATACGCATCGACGCCGACCATCCCCGCCATAGGGGTGATTCTGAATTGATGTCCATCGAAACCGAGCTTCTACGCGAACTTGGTGTCGAACCTTCCCATGCCTGAAGCCCAACCTCACTCCCAAGCCCAAGCAGCAGACTGGATATATTGATGTTTACCAAGCGACAATTCCTCTCCACCCTTATCGTAGCGGCTTCTGTGACGGGCTTTATCCCGGCCGCTCAAGCGGCCGAGCAGACGATCCGTATCGGCTGGCTGCGTGGCCCGAACGATATCACCTTGGCCAAATCCCGCGGTACGCTGGAAAAAGCGCTCGCGAAAAAGGGAATCAAGGTCGAATGGGCTGGCCCTTTCCCCGCAGCAGCTCCCGCTTTCGAAGCGCTTAACGCTGGTAGCATCGACATCACCGCTGGCAGCTCGACGTCAGCGATCGCAGCCCTTTCGGCCAAAATTCCGCTGGTTATTTTCGCCTACCAGAAGATGGCGCCGAGCGCCGAGGGCATCGTCGTAAAGAAGGAGTCGGGCATCGCTTCGATCAAGGACCTTGCCGGAAAGAAGGTCGCCGTCAATCGGGGCGGCACCGGCGAGTATCTTCTGATGCAAGGTCTGCAGACAAACGGCGTCGATCCGAAAAGCGTCGAGCGCGTCTACCTCAGCCCAAGCGACAGCGGACCGAGCTTTACCCAGGGCCATGTCGATGCTTGGGCAACATGGGACCCGTTCCTGACCATCGCCGAAACTGCCTATGACGGAAAAGTGGTGGCCGATGGTGCGGCTATCAAATCGGACAATGCGGTCGTTCTCGTTGTAAGCAAGGAGTTTGCGACCTCGAAGGCAGACCAACTCCAACTCGTCTTCGACGTCATCAAGTCCGAAAATGCATGGGCGATCGCCAACAAGGCAGAGGCAGGTGCGGTATGGGCAAAGGAGATGAATGTGCCGAACAATCTTTCGTCGAAAATCGGCGAGAACAATGCGGTTCCAACGACCGCCGTCACAGAGGCAGACGTCAAGCAGATCGGCGCCGTTGCCGAGTGGTATGCCAAAAGCGGGATTATACCCTCATTGCCGGATGTGAAGGACAGCGTCGTTTCGCTCAAGTAACAGAAAGCGAAAGCGAGGCACAGGCAAGTTACAAGCAGCGGCTTTGACCGTTTCGTGAGACTGCGACGAGGCGGCCCTAGCGCCATAGTCTGCATGAGACCATGCCAACGATCGCCTCGCATAAAACACCAAGCGTTTGTAATCATTGAACGCCGGGAGTAACAGCAATCTCCAAGACAGCGTCAGGGTGAAGCCTAATTCAAAAACTGACGTTGTCGTGATTTCTCTTGGACGACAGACCGGAACCTCTTGAGCGGTTTAACGATTGTCATACGTCTGAACGGGGAGGAGCCTATGAAGACTTATCTCGCTACAACAGCCGTTGGGGTTACCATACTCGCCATGGCAACGTCCTATATCCTACCCAAACAGAGCGACGCTGTCCGTCCTCCGCAATATGACGTAGCGGTCGCACCATAATCACACTGACGCAATAAAACGCTATCTCTGAGAGTTCAGCACTAGAGGTGCAGACCGCAAAGGAGGGCCAGATGGCAAAATGGGTTTTGGTCAAATATGAAGGGACGCTAGAGGCTGACCGATGGGAACTACCTGGACACCTCGAAGAACGTCAGGTCGAGGAGATTGTCAGGCGGCTTGTGTGCCGAAATCTCAGCGAGGACGATATCATCAACTCTTCACTGCCTGAGGGAGATGTCAGGCGCTATATTCTTTTGGATCGGAACGACGATCCAACTGTGATCCATATGGGCGAGAATCCCTTCTTCGTCGCAACACTTCAGGAATAACGCGCGCTGAAAGCGCGGCCTCAGCACTGAAGCAAATGCCACTCGGATTCATTTCGCGCTGTAGAATCTGCCTCTGGGATGCGCCCATACACCTTGTTCACGTCGCCGAGAAAGCGTCCGCAATGCTGCACAAACCATTCCGCGGTATTCGGGATGACCTACCCCTTCGCGCTGTCACTTATATATGTTGATAATTCGCGTCATAATTTGTTGACGGCCCGGATATTTGTGTCCAGAAGTGACGACTTATCCAGCTCTCAGATCTTGGCGGCAGCTGAAAGGCGTGTGCGGTGACATATCTTCACGCAATGCAAACCGAAATACAGGGCATACAGGCCGTTTCACCTCCTAGGTGGCGTTCGCTGGATGGCATCGTCGGCGTTCACTGGGAGGCGGAAGGTCACGCGGGCGCCAGTGGATATTACCTTTCGCCAGACCCTCGCATCATGCTGTTCTTCAAGGATGTCAGCAGCCATATACGCGTTTCCGATCAATCATCTCGTTTCGATCGTTTCGAACGGGGGTTGGCCTCGGCGATTTATGTCCCTGCCGGCGTGCCCTTGTGGACGAAGTTTACGCGGCGCCATCGCTTTTCGCACCTCGATCTGCATCTGCACCAGGATCGGCTGATGCGTTACATCGCTCCGATCGTCGGATCGTCTGCTGCTCGTGCCGTCTCGAAAAGGCCGGTTGAACTCAAAGAGCCGGGACCTTTGATCAGTCTCGCCAATCTGGTTGTCGATGAACTAAACGACAGCGCCAGACACCCAGCATTCGCAGAAAATTTGGTCGGCAGCATTGTAACAGGCCTCCTTGATCTGCATGCGGCTGATGAGGAAAAGACTGCAGCAAGCGGGCGCCTGACCCAAGCTCAACTGAACCGGCTTTCAACCTACTTTGCAAATTGCGGTGGTCGCCGTCTAACCGTGCGAGAAATGGCGGACGTCGTTGGCCTGTCCGAAAGCTGGTTCGCCAACGTCTTCAAGCAAACCACAGAGATGACACCGCTACAGTGGCAATTGTCCCGCCGTATCGACCTTGCCAAAGGCATGCTAAGCGATACCAGCGTGAGCATCGCCGATGTCAGCGCGCAACTTGGTTTTTCCGATCAGGCGCATTTAACCAAGGTCTTCCGCAGTCTTACTGGCGATACGCCGGCCGCGTGGCGACGAAAACACCTTTTGACGTGAGAATGTCCCGGCGTTTTCGCCGGGACTGTGACTGCCTACCAGGTCTGACGAAGCGTCGCGTAGATGGTGCGTCCGGGATTATAGTAGAGTGCGCCGCCATCGTTGTTGGCGATGTGCTTTTCGTCAAAGACGTTGTTAACATTCAGCTGGAAGCTGGTGTTTTCCCGTATGTTGTAAGAGAACGATGCGTCGAAAACGACCGCCCCCTTTGATTTGCGCGTATTGGCGTTGTCGAAGTAGTAGGATCCTGTGAAACGCGCTCCAGCTCCAAAGGTCATGTCACCGCGCTCGCCGCTTCCTTCCAAGGTGTAGGTGCTCCAAAGAGATGCCATATGCTCCGGCACCTGAGCGAACCTCTTGCCGTTATAGGTTGCGCCAGTGTCCACAATCTTCGAGTCGATGTAGGAGTAGGCACCGATCAAGTTGACGTTGGACGTGACCTCGAGCTTGCCTTCGAGATCGAAGCCCCGATGACGGACCTCCTTCACCGTATTCGGCAGGTAGACGGGAGCCTCATAGGTGGTGATGTTCTCCAGCGTCAGATCGTAAATCGAAGCGGTAATGAGGGCTGGCATTGCATCTGGCCGATACTTGAGCCCGACCTCATATTGCTTGCCATAGGTCGGTTCTTTCCCGGAAGTCGGCGGCGCCACCGATTCTGCGTAGCTGACATAGGCAGCAAGCTCATCCGTCACCTTGTAGCTCAGTCCGAAGCGCTTGCTTAGTTCGCTGTACGTGCCGCTCGCGGTTGTGCCGGTGTTGAGGTTCTTATCCTCAAGATCCAGCCAGTCATTGCGCAGCCCGAGGCTTGCTGTGACGCGGTCGTTGAAAATCAGGTCCTGCTGGAGATAGATCCCTCCATTGACCTGATCCTTTTTCGAACTGCTATAGGGAGAAAGAGGACCGGGACCACCAGCAAAAACGGGGTTTGTGAAATCGATCTGCGGTGCAGCGGTATAATAGTTCGCGCCCCGAGAATTGAAGTTACTGTAATCGGCGCCAACCAAAGTGCGGCTTTCGACCTGTTCGAACTCCGTTTCGTAAAGGAGATGGGCGTCTGCAATGAAATGCTCTGCCGAACCGTCGCTGCCGAAGTAGTTGCGATTGACCCGCGTATCGGCGGGATCTCCTGCACCGAGCGCATCATAGATGTAGGTGTAGCCAAAGCCGTTTCTCGAATTGCTATAGCGAGCGTTGGAGCCGAACGACAGACCATTGCCGAAATCGTGCTCCAACATGACGGAGTAGGTGTTCCGGTTCGTCGTATCGTAGTTGTAAGATGGCTCGCCAAAGAAGCGGTCGCGGTTGAAGTCTGTGAAGAGTGGGTGACCGCCGCTGCTCGGCGTACCATCGCGATCCAGATGATCGAATACGAAGGTAAGCGACGTCGCGTCCGTCGGCCTCCATGTCAGGCCACCTTGAACGAAGTTCTCATCATTGCTCGAGAAATCGAACTCGCCATCAGAGCGCTCGAATTTGCCCGTCAGGCGGTATGAGAGCGTATCGTCTTCCGTCAGGTTGTCACCGAAATCGAAGCCTGCTTCCTTGTGTGCGTAAGAGCCGGTGGTGCCGTATATCTCACCGAAGCGCTCACTGCGCGGCTTCTTCGTCACATAGTTGATTGCACCACCCGGATCCGAAACGCCAAAGCCCGTGGAGTTCGCACCTTTCAGCACTTCCACCCGCTCAAAGCTATAGGGTTCTTCCTTCACGCCGGTCCAGGTGCGCCCCACCATCAAGCCATCGCGATAAGTGAAGGGCGTGAAGCCGCGAATCTTGACGTAGTCGTAGCGCTCGTCCGAACCATAGTAGTCGGTCGTCACGCCAGCCGTGTATTGGACCACCTTCTCGATGCTATCCGCCTTGCGCTGCTCAATTTCCTTTGAGGTCACCACCGAGACAGTGGCAGGTGTCGTGAAGATTTCCCCCGGCATCTTGCCGACGGCATTCGATCGTTCCGCGACAATTGACTTCGAGTCATTATCCGACTGGCTACTCCCCTGAATCGTAATCGTCTCCAGCACGGTGGCATCCCCGTTCGCGTCCTGCGCCACTGCGAAAGCCGGAAGCAATGTGATGATTGCCGTGCAGCTAAGAAGGGTTGCGGTGCGATATCGCAGGAGAGCTCGAATTTTACTGGAGGCGGGAATGGCGCTGATCATGCTTCTATCCGGAAATTGGCGTTCAGATACTCCCGCCAATGACCTGGTCATCGTCTGGAGCCGACCGATAAGCGCTCCGCCATCTCAGGATGCGAGGCAGGCCGCCGCCGGTCAATCGCTCTATAACTGGATAAAATAAATCCAGTATTGTATATATCTCTCTTTTGTAAAATTCCCCGGAAAATCAAGTGTCGGATCGTGAGTGAAGCCTCAAATTGCTTGACCTCCCGAAATTAAGCTGAGACTGACGGTCAACTTAACATGAAAGGAACAGGACCATGCGGGTCAAACTGCATCAGCTCGCGCCGCTTGCAGCCCTACTCCTGAGCATGACCTCGTTGCAGACCGCAGCAGATGACGTGGCTCGCTTTCCGCTGGACATCAAACATGCGCTCGGCACCACGACGATCGCGAAAAAACCGCTCCGAGTTGCAACGGTTGCTTGGGCCAATCACGAAGTTCCACTAGCGTTGGGGATTGTCCCGGTCGGCATGGCGGCAGCCAATTTTGGCGATGATGACGGCGATGGCCTGCTGCCATGGGTTTCGGAGCGCCTTAAGGAGCTCAACGGCAAAACGCCTCGCTTGTTCGATGAAGGTGATGGAATTGATTTCGAGGCGGTGGCCGAGACACAACCAGATGTCATTCTCGCCGCCTATTCCGGATTGAACCAGAGCGACTACGGGACACTCAGCCAGATCGCGCCGGTGGTTGCCTATCCCCAGGCGCCGTGGTCCACCGATTGGCGCGAGACCATCCGTTTCGATAGTGCCGGTCTGGGAATGGCGACTGAAGGCGAAACGCTGATTTCAGACATCGAGAAGAAGATCGCAGTAGAAGTTGCAAAATACCCTGAGTTGAAGGGCAAGTCCGCGATGTTTGTGACACATCTCGACGCGACCGATCTTAGCGTCGTCAATTTCTACACATCACAGGATACACGAGTTCGCTTCTTTAAGGATCTTGGTCTCTCCATGCCCAAAAGCGTAGTTCAGGCCTCTTCCAATGGCAGCTTCGCTGGCTCAATCAGCGCTGAGCAGATCGACATGTTCGACGATGTCGACATTGTCGTTACCTACGGCGATCAGCAACTTGTCGACGCGATGAAGGCTAATCCCCTCCTCGCACGCATGCCCGCAGTCAAGCACGATGCCATCGTGACCTTGGGTCGCGATCCGGTCGGCACAGCGGCCAATCCGACGCCTCTTTCGATCACCTGGGTCTTGCCCGCCTATGTCGCCAAGCTTGCGGAAGCAGCGAGAAAAACGGAATGAATGCGCGCGACGTGCTGCAACTGGCACAGCAACCGAGGTTCACTTTAACCGAGCGCACGAGGCTCCTATGTCTTGTCGCGGTTCTGGGGAGCTTAACGCTTATCGCGCTCGTTTCGCTCATGGTGGGAACGCGCGATGTGCCACCGGCAGAGGTTTTGGCCGCTATCACGGGCGACATCTCCACTCTCGATCGGGCAGCGGTCGCTACGCGGATACCGCGAACAGTGCTGGCGCTGATTGCCGGGGCCTCTCTCGGATTGGCCGGAGCCGTGATGCAGGGTGTCACCCGCAATCCCTTGGCCGATCCCGGTATTCTGGGTATCAACACAGGCGCATCTCTTGCCGTCGTGGTTGGGATTGCCTGGTTCGGAATTAGCTCCGCCCACAGTTTCATATGGCTGGCAATTTTCGGGGCGGCAACAACCTCCATCTTTGTCTACACTATCGGCTCAATGGGGCGTGGCGGTGCAACGCCTTTGAAACTAGCACTGGCGGGCACCGCAACCGCCATTGCCTTTTCCTCGCTCGTCATCGCCATCGTTCTGCCGCGGGCAGATATCGCCGGGGGAATCCGGTCCTGGCAGATCGGCGGGGTTGGCGGGGCCACCTTCGAGCGCATGGAGCCGGTCTACGGCTTTCTGATCATAGGCTTCGCACTCTGCTTCGTCTCTGCGCGGAAGTTGAATGTGCTTGCTCTCGGGGATGAGCTTGCTGCCGGTCTCGGAGAAAACGTTACCGTCTCGCGAATTATTGCGACCGTTGGCGCAGTAATCCTCTGCGGCGCGACAACCGCCGTGTGCGGACCCATCGGTTTTGTCGGTCTGGTGGTGCCACATGTCTTCCGGCTTCTGGTCGGAGTGGATTACCGCTGGCTCCTTCCATTCTCCGCACTCGGCGGCGCAATCCTCCTGACACTCAGCGATATCGTCGGTCGCTTGGCTGCCCGTCCGTCAGAGCTGGAAGTGGGCGTCGTGACGGCTTTGGTCGGCGCGCCATTCTTCATCTTCATCGTCCGTCGGCAGAAGGTGAAGGAGCTATGACCTACGCGCCCACGACATCGGCCTTGTCGAAAACGGTCATACAAAGCCGAACCCGTTACCTCAGACGTCGCCAAGCGTTGCTGTCCGTCGTGGTCCTGGTTGTCCTCGTCCTGTTCTGCTGCACTCTCACCTTCGGCCAGACATATGTCCCCTTTTCAAATGTCATGCGCATCCTTGCGGGCGAAAACGTGCCCGGAGCGGGTTTTACCGTTGGCCAATTACGATTGCCTCGGGCAGTTCTTGGTTTGGTAGCGGGTATCAGTTTCGGCTTGGGCGGCGCGGCATTTCAAACCCTGCTGCGCAATCCCCTCGCCAGCCCTGACATTATCGGCATCACCTCCGGTGCGAGTGCAGCCGCCGTCTTCGCCATCGTCATTCTCGGGATAAGCGGCCCCGCGGCTTCCGTATTTTCAGTGCTGGCAGGGCTCGCCGTGGCACTGCTTGTCCATGGCCTTTCTTACCGCAACGGCGTTTCGGGCGCTCGGCTCATCCTTGTTGGCATCGGTGTCTCGGCCATGCTTGAGAGCATGATCGTCTACATCCTCTCACGCGCCCCGGCCTTCAGTCTTCAGGAAGCCATGCGCTGGCTCACGGGAAGCTTGAACGGCGCGAAGCTCGAAATGGCAGGTCCCCTGCTGCTCGCACTTGTGGTTTTTGGCAGCGTTCTTCTGGTCAAGGCACGCGATCTCGAGGTGATGCGAACGGGTGAAGACACAGCCACCGCACTGGGCGTCAATGTCTCATCGACTCGCCTCCTGATCATCGTCTCCGCCGTGGGATTGATAGCGACAGCAACCGCTATCACCGGACCGATCGCCTTTGTTGCCTTTTTGGCAGGCCCTATTGCCGCTGGCCTATTTGGACGCCGTCATTCGATCTTACTCCCCGCAGGATTGGTGGGTGCAACCCTTGTTCTGGCAAGCGACTTCGTCGGGCAATTTCTCTTGCCGGGCCGCTATCCTGTGGGTGTCGTCACTGGCGCACTTGGAGCGCCCTACCTCATTATCCTGATCATTCGAAGCAACCGCCAAGGAGCTGCCTCATGACTGGTCCGCACCTTGAGGCGAAAAACCTTTCCGCCGGCTATGGCGAAAAGAAAATCTTGAAGGACCTGGATCTCGCCATTCCTTCCGGCCAAATCACCGCCGTTGTCGGAGCCAACGCCTGCGGGAAATCGACCCTGCTCAAGGCGCTTTCGCGCTTGATCGTACCACAACGCGGCGACGTCATTCTCGACGGACGCGCCATTCATCGGCTTGCTACGAAAGAACTCGCACGACGACTGGGGCTTTTACCGCAATCACCCATTGCTCCCGAAGGTATCACGGTGATGGATCTGGTCAGCCGCGGACGGCATCCCCATCACGGTCTTTTCGCATCCTGGACCAAGGACGACGACTGCGCCGTCGCGGAAGCGCTCGTGGCGACACAAACCTTCGATCTGGCTGAACGGCCCGTCGATGAATTGTCCGGCGGCCAAAGGCAGCGGGTCTGGATTGCGATGGCACTCGCGCAGCAAACCGAAGTCCTGCTTTTGGATGAGCCGACGACATTTCTGGACGTAAGCCATCAGATCGATGTCCTCGATCTGTTGACCGACCTCAACCAGACGCGTGGCACGACCATCGTGATGGTGCTGCACGATCTCAACCTTGCTGCGCGCTATGCGGATCACCTCGTCGCAATGCTGGAAGGGCGGCCTTTTATGGCAGGCTCACCTCAAGATGTCCTGACACAGGACTTGGTTCGAAAAGTCTTCGGACTTGAGAGCCAGATCCTCCTCGATCCGATCTCAGGCAGACCGATGATGCTTCCCGTGGGTCGCCACCATTCGCGAGCCCCTAACGTCCCTTTGATGCAGGCAAGATCATGAATGCAATCCACCTCTCCACCCTTTCCGGTGTCGCCAGCCCTGCTGATGTCAACGCGATGCTCGCTGAAATTTGCGAGCACTTCGTTGAGCACTCCGATGTCATTCCATCGGAACACGGGGCCTCACTAAAATCGGAGGACTGGGCGATCGATATCAAGACCACGAATGAGCGATTACTGATCGAAATTCGGACGAAGAACGACGAAATGCTCGCCGCAACACGCACCATGTTTGCCGAGCACTTATTTTATTTCGCCGGTGATGAACCGTTTATGCTCGAATGGTCAAAGCCTGCACCAAAGGTCCGCCCACCCGGCTTTTACGAGGCGACAGTCGTCGGTTCCGAGGATGTGACGCCGCGCATGCGTCGAGTCATTCTGGCGGTTTCGGATGTAACGCCTTTTATTGGCGGCGATATTCACGTGCGCCTGCTTGTTCCGCCACTCCACCGAACGCCGGTCTGGCCGAAGCTGAAGGAAAACGGCAGCATCGGCTGGCCAGAAAGAGAAGACGAACTTCTTGTGCGCGCCTATACGATCCGTTCGGTGGATGAAAAGGCCAAGCTCGTCAGCATCGACTTTCTCCAGCATCCGAAGCCAGGCGTCGCCACGCCCGGCGCAGACTTCGCCCGCGATGCACAACCGGGACAACGGGTGGCGCTCATGGGACCTGGAAGTGGCCATCTGCCTGAAGCAAAATCGATCCTCTTTGCAGGAGACGAAACGTCTTTGCCAGCCATCGCCCGGATGGTGGAAGAAGCGCCAACCGGCACCACAATAAAGGCAATTATAGAAGTCGAGGATGCAGCGGAAGAGCAAGCGATCCGCAACGATGAACTGGTTTCGGTTGAATGGTTGCACCGCTCTACTTACGGCCAAAATGGCGGCAATGACCTTGTTGAGCGGTTGAAAGCCGAAATAGACAATATCCCGCGAGAGACATTCGTTTGGTTTGCTGGCGAAAAATCAGATGTTCGTACGATCAAGCGTCATCTTGCCGAAAAGCAACGCGACCGGAAGCAGCAATACGTCGCTTGGTATTGGAGTAAAGAGGATTGACGGCGAACGCGAACGCAAGGATGCTGTGTCAATGATGCTGCATTGAGAAGCACCTCAGCGTGAAGCCTACTCGGGCGACACCAAAGTTTTCCGAGATCGAATTCCCCGAACGAATAGTCCGGGGGCTGATGAAGGAAGGCCGAGTGATTAAACGGCATCTTTTGCATTTGTGTTGGCATGGTCATTTCTCTAACGACGTAGCGACCCTGATCACGCGGGGAGTTGGCTGTGGAAGTGGCGGGACGCCTGAAACCCCATAATTCCGGCATTCACATGCACAGCAAATAGCAGTAGCTAGTGAGCGACTAGGCATTGTGTTCAAACCGGAATTTCGAGCAGTGAAAATTTTAGTCGCGGAAGACGATGAGACAATGGCGGGATATATCCGCAAAGGTCTCATCGAACAGGGGTTTTCGGTCGACTGGGTGAGTGACGGTCGCGAAGCGCTGACCTATTGCCTCTACAACACCTGCGATCTTGCCATCGTAGACAGGATGATGCCTGGCCTCGACGGGCTCTCTCTGGTCAAGGCGCTGAGAGCGTCAAAAAGTTCGCTGCCGGTCATCTTTCTGACGGCGGTCTCCGGTCTCGAAGACAAGGTAGAGGGGTTGATGGCAGGCGGCGACGACTACATCGTCAAGCCGTTTCACTTCTCTGAGTTGCTCGCACGTATTCACGCCCTCTCCCGCCGACCGAAAGAGAATAGCCAGAAGACGGAACTCATTTGCCACGATCTCAAGCTTGACCTTCTCAAACGTGTTGCTGTCCGCCAGGGGCAAGTCATCGATCTGCAGAACAAGGAATTCGCACTGCTCGAACTGCTGATGGAAGCCGAGGGCCGGGTTGTAAGCAAGACCATGATCCTGGAGAAAATCTGGGACTTCTCCTTCGATCCAGGCACGACCGTGGTGGAGACTCATATCAGCAAGCTGCGCCAGAAGATCGACAGGCCCTTCGATACAGCCTTGATCCAAACCGTCCGCAACATGGGATACCGGATTCGTGCGCCTCACTGATCTTATGTCCGGTAGCTCCTTTCGAACTTCAGCCAAGGTCGCGATAGGCGTTCTTGTTCTCATGAGCCTTGGAGGGACACTCTTCATAGGGTCGGTTACCAAGACCCTCCGCGATGCCACCTTGCAGCAGACCCTGGAAGAGGCCGTCCTTTTAAGCGACGTCTACGCCGCGGAGGGGCGAGACGGCTTGGTGAAGGCAATCGGTACGCTAAGTGACCTCGTCAGCAGCCAGGACCGCATCTCTGCCGTCTATGATGAACATGGCGTCAACCTCGCGGGTGCCCATCTCACCATGCCGGATTTCATCGGTGTGCGCGACACCACGCTGCAGTCCATCTCGGCCAAGGGGAGCGAAGGTCATTTTGTGATATCGGTCCAGAAGCTCACCGATGCAACGCTTGTTGTCGGCCGAAATCTCAAGGCCGTCGACGAGATGCGCGTTTACATGATTGCCGGGGTGTTGATCATGACCTTGCTATTGACCTTCGGAACGCTGGTTCTCGGTCTCTTGGCAAGTGGTAGGAGTTTTTCGAAATTGAGGTCGATCGAAGGCGTTCTCGGGCGCGTTGCAAGCGGCGAGTCCGATGTGCGCGTCCCGATCGTCGAGAGAAAGGATCAGATCGACCGCATCTCCATTCAGATCAACGCGAACCTTGATGTGCTATCGCGCCTGATGGACAGCATGCGCGCGACAACGACTGCGATCGCACATGACCTGAAAACCCCACTCGCGCGCGTCGGTCTTTTGCTGAACGATGCCCTCGACGCAATAGAGGCCGGACGCGATCCGCACCCACAAGTCGAGCGGGCACTCAACGAGACCGGCTCGCTCAACGAGATCATCGACACCATTCTCCGCATCACCCGTATCCGCGCCGGCTCGCCGCGCAAGGACATGCAGTTGAACGACCTTCGCGGTCTTGTTGAGAATACGCTCGAGTTCTTCGCACCGCTTGCACAGGAGAACGGGCAAACGATCGAATTTCGTGCAGGAGACACTGAAGAATACCTGCTTTTGTGCGACAAGAGCATGGTGCAGCAAATGCTCGCCAACATCGTCGGCAATGCCATTGTGCATGGAGGCTCCGGCATTTCGATCCGGGTTCTCCTTTCCGACCGGCCAGAGACGATCGACCTTATCGTTGAGGATACCGGCGGCGGCATTCCTGACGCTCAACGCAATGAGGTCTTCGAACTGTTTAAACGGCTCGACAGCGCTCGCAGCAAGCCGGGCAGCGGTCTCGGCCTTGCGCTCGTCAAGGCGGTCGCAGACCACCATGAAGCCGTCATCACGCTGTCCGCCATCGATCCCGGCTCCCCTGATCATCAGGGCCTGCGCGTTACGGTCTCGTTCCCCAAGCGCCAACTTCAACAATAATTATAGAACGCGGCAAGCTGCCTCAAACTGCGTCGCTTAGTGTCTCAACTGTTCATCGACTTCGGGAAATGAACCGTGAAAGCAAGAGCCGACTTGGGCCGCCCATGCTGAAAGACCTGCTCCCTCTTCAGCATATGTCGCGGAGATTGCACTTCAAGCCTAAGCCGCCAGAGTGGCGGACGGATGCGGTGTAGCTGCCCCCTCGCCGGTTTCTTGCTTCCATCGAAGTATTGACCCTGAAACCGCGGCGCCTCGGCAAAAGGCCAGGCCCGATTGCGAGGCACTCTGATGACCATGAATACACTTCGAACCGCAGCCCGCTCGAACAACGCGCTTGTCGATGCGCTCCGCGATCATATGAACAAACGGATCGTCGGCCAGGAAACGTTTATCGACAGTTTGCTCCTTGGCCTGTTCGGTGATGGGCACATTCTGCTGGAAGGCGCACCGGGCCTTGCCAAGACCAAGGCCGTCAACACCTTGGCCGAGCTTATCGAGGGCGAGCCGTGCCGTGTCCAGTTTACCCCGGACCTGCTTCCAAGCGACCTGACGGGAACCGAGATTTATCGCCCGGAAAAGGGAACCTTCGAATTTCACCCCGGTCCTCTTTTTCACAACCTGATCCTTGCCGACGAGATCAACCGCGCGCCCGCCAAGGTGCAATCGGCACTCCTGGAAGCCATGGCGGAGCGCCAAGTCACCGTCGCCGGGAAGACCTACCGTCTGCCGGAACTCTTCATGGTGATGGCGACCCAGAACCCAATCGAACAGGAAGGTACATATCCGCTGCCGGAAGCCCAGCTCGACCGCTTCATGCTGCACGTCAAGATCGACTTTCCCTCCCCTGAAGCCGAACGAGAGGTCCTACGGATCGTCCGCGGCGAGGCCATGGCCGAAACAGTCAAGTCTACCTTCCGGGTGTCCCAACGTGACATCTTCGAGGCCCGGCAGGCGGCTCTCAAAACCCATGTCTCGGATGCGCTGACCGACTACATCATTCAGCTGATCCAGGCGACCCGCCGTCCTCAGATGTACGGCGCGGACCTCGCGCATCAGATTTCCTATGGCGCATCGCCCCGTTCGACCATCGCTCTCGACCGTTGCGCGCGCGTGCATGCCTGGATGAACGGTGCGGATTTCGCCACACCGTCCGACGTGCAGGCCGTCCTGCATGACGTGCTACGCCACCGCATCATCCTGAGTTTCGAGGCCGAAGCGGAAGGCAAAACCGCCGACGCCTTCATCGATGCCCTGATCGACAGGGTTCCTGTTGCTTGAACAGTCGGGAGACCGTCATGACAGACCAAGACCTCAAAGGCATTGTCGCGACCCTGCCCGAACTTGTTCGGGTGCGGCCAAAGCGCGGCTTGACCGGCTTTGCACCATCCGGCCGTGTTGCGACCCATCAATGGGGTGCCAACCGTTCCGTTTATCGCGGTCGCGGTATGGAATTTGCCGAAAGCCGTCTGTATCAGCCGGGCGACGACGTAAAATCCATCGACTGGCGGGTCACGGCCCGCACGGGCCAAACCCATACCAAGCTCTTCCAGGAGGAGCGGGAACGGCCCATCGTCATTCTGACCGACATGCGCGCGATGATGCAGTTCGGCACCAGAAACCGTTTCAAATCCAATCTGGCAGCCGAAGTGGCTGCCATGATGGCCTGGACCGGACATGACGGCGGCGACCGTGTCGGCGGACTTGTCATGACGCGCAGCGGTCTGCGGGACTTCCCCGCCGCCAGAACGCGGCGCTCGGTGCTTGGGCTTCTGGAAGCGGTATCGGAAGAAACCCGGCTCGAGCGGCCTATTGGCACGGAGGCGACGCTGGCGCATGCCCTGCGCCGCCTGCGTCACCGCAACCGTCCAGGCACTCTGGCCTTCGTTATCAGCGACTTCTCCGATTTCGGCGACGAAGCGGAGACGGAGCTTCGACATCTGGCGGTGAATGCCCATGTCACCAACATCCACGTCAGCGATCCCTTTGATGCCGCTCTACCGCCGCGCGGCGGGCGCCTGACCGATGGTGAACATGCCTTGGCCGTCTCGGCGCTTGGCGGACGCAAACTCGAACGCTACGCGCATGAATTCGAGGCGCGAAAAGAGCGGCTGGAGACAGTCAGCCGGCACCACGGCATGGTGTGCCACTTCCTGCAGACACCGGACGATCCCTCCTGGATCCTCCATCCGCATCTCAACCGGAGTATGGCAGCATGAGCACGCAACTCACTCCACAAATGCAGACCCAACTGGCCCAGCTTCGCGACATTCATCTGCCTCAGCCCATCGGCTGGTGGCCGCTTGCGCCGGGTTGGTGGGCACTTATCGCCCTCGTCTGCGTCCTCAGCGTGGTCGCCCTCATGTGGAGCCGGATGCGCCGCAGGACCGCACGTTTTCTGGCGCTTCGCGAGCTTGAGGCGATCAAGCCTGACAGGCAGGAGGAATTTCTTGCGAAGATCTCTTCCCTCCTGCGACGGGTCGCCCGCCGCCGCTCGGCCGGGGCCGATGTTTTGACCGGCGAGGCATGGAGCGCATTTCTGATGCAGGGCAAATACGGAATGAGCAGCAACAGTGCCACACTTCTGGCCACGGGTCCCTACGGCCCGCCGGCCAATGAGAATTTCGAACCGGAGGCGCTGCGCGCCGAAACCGCCACCTGGATCAGGAGGAACGGATGATTACCTTTCTCTGGGCATTTGCCTTTCTACTGCTGCCGCTGCCCTTTGTGCTGCGCTATTTCCTCAAACCCGCTGACAAGGGGTTGGGCGGTGCATTGAAAGTGCCGTTCTTTGCCAGCCTGTCGCGGGACCTGGGAGGCCGGGCCGACCGCACTTCGACATCGTGGTGGAAGCTCGCTGCTGCCTCGCTCGTCTGGTTGCTGATGGTGACGGCCCTCGCCCGTCCGGCCTATGTCGGACCGGAAGTGCCGCTGCCCGCCGAAGGACGCGACATCATGATGGCTATCGACCTTTCCGGTTCCATGGCCGAGCAGGATTTCGCTGTCGGCGGCAGACCGACCACCCGCCTCAACGTGGTCAAGAACGCGGCTGATGCTTTCATTGAAAGCCGCAAGGGTGACCGCGTTGGTCTGGTTCTCTTTTCAGATCGCGCCTATCTGCAAGCACCCCTGACCTTCGACCGGGAGGCCGTCCGCAAGCTTCTTGACGAGGCCCAGGTCGGGTTGACCGGTCAGCAAACGGCAATTGGCGATGCCATCGCGGTGTCCTTGAACCGCCTGAAGGACAGACCAGCCGAAGGACGTGTTCTCGTTCTCCTGACAGACGGCGCGAACAACAGAGGCGAGATGGACCCAATCCGGGCGGCCGAACTCGCCAAGAAACTGGGTATCCGCATCTACACGATCGGCGTTGGCGGAGCTCCGATGGCCGTCGACACCGCGATGGGTCGCCAGATGGTCACATCTTCTGACCTTGACGAAGGCTCACTGCGCAAGATCGCGGAGCTGACCGGCGGCCAATACTTCCGGGCAACGGATGTCAGCGGCCTGGCTCAGGTCTACCGGTCCATCGACAAGCTTGAGCCGGTTGGCGCCGACCCGGTGCATGTGCGCCCCGAAATCGCCCTCTATTTCTGGCCGGCCGGTCTCGCCCTGCTCATCGCCGCGCTGTCCGTGCTGATCGGTACGGTTCCGGCTCTCATGGCAAACCGCCGCTTGTACAAGGGTCCGGTAAATAACGGCCCCGCAACTAAGGAAGCCTGACATGGAAACCAATCTTTTCCACTTCATGCGCCCGGAATGGTTCTGGGCATTGATCCCGGCGGGCCTTCTTCTTTGGCTCGTCATGCGGTCCCGCAAGAGCGCCACCGGCGGCAACTGGGGCAGGTATGTCGACTCCCATCTGCTGCGGCATCTGGCTATCAGCGGCGCAACGGCCCGCGCATCGCGTGTCCTGCCATCTTTGGCAGCGGCCATGCTGGTTGTCCTGGTGACGGGGCTTGCTGGCCCCACGTGGGAAAAGGCTGAGGTTCCCTCCTTTACCGGTGGAGAACCCGTGGTTGCGGTTCTCAGTCTGGCGCAATCGATGAATTCGGACGACTTACAGCCGAGCCGCTTGCGCAGCGCAGTCCATAAGTTGCGCGACGTTCTTGCCCGCACGGAAGGTGATGAGCGCGCACTGGTCATCTATTCGGACATCCCCTTCGTCGCCGCTCCTCTGACAAGCGACAACAAAGTGATTTCGCAGATGATCCCCGACCTTTCCACCAAACTGATGCCCGTACTGGGCGACAGGCCTGATCTCGCCATCTCCGAGGCAGTGTCTGTCTTGAAGGGAGCGAATGCGACGCGGGGCAAAATCGTGCTGCTCGCCGACAACGCCGGTAATGCGGCGGCAACGGAAAAGGCAGCGGCCGAGGCACGCAAAGCCGGTTACACCGTCTCGGTTCTCGGCGTTGGCACCGAAAAGGGAGCTACGTTGCAGACGGCAAGCGGTCAGGCCATTACCGATCGCTCCGGCGAAAAAGTGACGACATCGCTTGATGCGCAAGCTCTTGGCGCGGTTGCCAAGGCCGGTGGCGGTACCTACTCCAGCGTGACCGCAAACAGCGCCGATCTGGACCGCATCCTGCCGAAGACCGACAAGGCCGAAACCGCGGGCAAGGCCCAAGACTTCAAAGCCGACAGCTGGGTCGATATGGGCTACTGGCTCCTGATCTTGCCGGTCCTGCTTCTGCCCTTTGCTTTCCGGCGCGGCCTGGTCTTCGCCATCGGACTGATCGTATGCATGAATTTCGTGCCCGGCATTGCGACACGGCAGGCCCATGCAGGAACTTGGCAAGACCTGTGGTCGACCTCCGACCAGCAGGGCAAGCAGGCCTTTGCCTCAGGAGATTACAATGCGGCTTCGGGCAAGTTCGAGACCCCCTCCTGGCGCGGCAGTGCTGCCTACCGGGCGGGCAACTACGCGGCCGCAGCTCAGGATTTTTCCGAGAACGCCTACAATCGAGGTACCGCACTTGCCAAGTCCGGCCAGCTGAAGGAGGCGCTCGGCGCATATGACCAGGCGCTGGCTGCCAACCCTCATGATGCAGACGCGAAGTACAATCGCGATCTCGTCCAGAAGCTGCTCGACGATCAGAAAAAGCAGGAACAGGAGAAAAACAAGCAGCAGCAACAGCAATCTGGCCAAGACGAGAAAAAGGACCAAAAGCAGCAGGCTGGTGGCAATGGTCAAAAACAGGACCAGCAGCAGTCTCAGGGTCAGTCCGGCCAGCAGGATCAGAAAGATCAGCAGTCCGGTTCCCAGGGCCAGCAAAAACAGCAGAACGCAGGTGGCCAACAGGACCAGAAGCAGGACGCTCAGAACTCGCAGAAACAGAATGGCGGGCAGTCCGGCCAGAACGATAAAAAGGATCAACAACAGCAAGCCGGCAGCAACGGTCAAAAGCAGGATCAGCAGCAATCGCAGGGTCAGTCCGGCCAGCAGGGCAAACAAGGTCAGCAATCCGGTTCTCAAGCCCAGCAGAAGCAGCAGAATGCAGGTGGCCAACAGGACCAGCAGCAGGCGTCTGCGAATTCGCAGAAACAAAACGGCGGACAATCCGGCGATCAGCATCAGTCTGCCGCTCAGCCGGGTCAGAAAGGCGGTTCGCAGGAAGAAGCAAAGCAGCAAAACGCACCGCAGGGCGAACAACCTAAAGACCAGGCATCTGCCGAAGCTTCGAAACCCGCCGATGACGCGAAGAACGGTCAATCCGCCAAGGAAGAAGGAGAGAAGCGCGCGGCTGAGAAGGCGAAGGATCCAAATGCCGGTGCTGGCGAGGAACAAATGCAAGATGCCTCTGCAACCAAGCCGAAGGGTAAGGACGGAGGCAGCGAGCAGGCAGGCCAGCAACAAGACAAGATCGGTCCCGAGGGGCTTGCCCAGGCGGACAAGGCCGCACAGGAGGCTGCCAAGGCCCGTCAGCAGGCAAGCGCTTCCGGCAACGAAAGCGGACAAGCCAGTAAGGAGAGCGAAAACGCTCTGTCGAGAATGCTGTCCAGTGTCCTGGAAGGCAATGGCGCAGACAAGGGTGGCGAGAAAGTGAAGGCTTCCGTCCCCGGTGCTCCGGTCGTCGATCAGGCAGTCGAGCAACAGCTGCGCGAAGTCCCTGACGACCCGTCCGGACTGCTGCGTGCCCGTATTCGTCAACATTACGCCCAGCTTCAGTCTGGCTCTAACTAAGAGGAAGCAGAACTATGAATTTCAATAGCCTCAAGACCACAGTCAGCGCTGCTGCTCTTTCGATTGCGCTTGCCGTTCCGGCCTTTGCCGCGGGGCTCTCCGCCCGTGTGGACAGCGGCACGGTGGCGCAAGGGGACACGTTTCAGTTGACGCTCACGACCAACGGCCAGGCGGATTCAAACCCCGATCTCACGCCGCTGCAGAAGGATTTCGACATCCTAGGCACATCGCAGTCCTCGTCGACGCAAATCATCAACGGGAAACGGTCTCAAAGCGAGAGCTGGATCGTGTCCCTATCGCCGAAATCGACGGGTACACTGGAAATTCCCGCGATCACCGCGGGAAGCCTAAGCAGCGCGCCCGTCGCCATCAAGGTGGTGGATGCGGGCTCCATGCCCAAAGCCACGGGTACCTCGGCGATCAACCTCTCCGCGACCCTTAAGGACGGCAGCCCTTTTCTGTTTCAGGAAACGCCGCTGACGGTGCGGATCGAGACCAGCGCGCCGATAAAGAGCGCCGAGCTGATCCCGCCGCATTCAAGCGCATTCGAACTCGTTCAACGCGGAGAGGACAGGGTGAGCCAGGCGACGCGGAATGGGGAGCCGGTGAACATCATCGAACGCACCTATATGCTCAAACCTCAGGAGAAGGGTGCAATCGAAATTCCCCCCTTCGTCCTGCGCGGCTCCGTTGCCGATCCTTCAGCGAGGGGCCGTAATCCCTTCGCAGATTTTCAGGGATTCCCGGGTTTCCCGTCATCCATGTTCAACGACATGTTCGATAGTGGCAAACCTTTCGCCGTTCGCTCAGAGCCTATCAAACTGACGGTACGCGCCGATCCCAACGCCGGCTCCGGGCAACACCAGTGGTTCCTGCCTGCCAAGAACGTCAAGCTGACCGCCAAATGGTCGCCCGAGCACCCGCTTTTCAAGGAAGGAGAAGCGGTGACCCGGCGCATCAGCCTGCTGGCGCTCGGTGCCAGCACGGTTCAGCTTCCCGACCTGTCCTTCGAAAACACGGATGGCGCGCGGATTTATCTTGATGACGTGCAGAAGGGCGAAGATCAAACAGCTGAAGGCACCGTCGCGAGAAAGGATTTTCTCGTATCCGTGGTGCCAACTCGTGGTGGCGAGATCACGCTCCCGGAGATCAAGGTGAACTGGACCGACAGTGTCTCGGGAGAGGCGAAAACAGCCACGCTTCCAAGCGAGGTCATCAAGGCCGAAGGAACGATACCGCCTGCTAACCAAACTGCAGCGGCACAAAAAACTGCACCTGCCTCTCCGGTGAAGTCGCAAGGACATCAGGAGAGCAGCGAGGTATTGCCCACCTCTCTATTTGCCGGTCTGGGGGTCGCCGCGGTCCTGGCAGCGCTCGGCGGTGCAGCGCTTTATGTCAGACGAAAGCAGCGTGCTGACGAAAGTCTCAGAAAACCCGTCGCGGCGAATACGTCCAGGCAGGAACGGCCAGCCGATACAGCTTCTGAACGTCGCAAGCAGCTGGCTCAGGCAATCAGCAAGGGAAAATCCGGTGATCTTCGCGGATCCTACGGCTGTGTTCTTGCCTGGCGCCGGCTCGCGGGTGGTGACCCGGCCATGACGGATGCAGCCAGAGAGGCAATTGCCGCTTTGGAAAAAGCAGCCTTTGCACCCGCGGCGGAAGCCACAGAGGCTAGAGCCCATGACTGGCTCAACGTCCTCGCACGGGAAGACCGCAAGATCGGTGGTTCGCAGGACAAGACCTCGTCGAAGCTGCCGTCGCTCTATCCGGCCTGAGGCCACGAGCTATGCCCGCTTCCAGGCGGCTTTGGTGACGTCCTTAATAACCGATTTGAAGGGCCCAAAGCCGTCGTGGCGAGAGACGAAGCGAAATTGGAAGGAGGAGCCCGTCACAAGCCTCCTCCTTCTCCTCTCTACAGAGGTACGCCGATTCCAGACCTGGGCCAATCCTCGTTGCCAGCCTGGCATTTCCGATTTGATTGGGGAACCGCGGATCCTATTTCAACTTTCCAGCCAGACATGTGGAGCACCCTTAGTGATACCGGAAACGCGCCAGCTAAAAATTTAAATAATTTTCACCATGAATCGTTGTTCGATGAAACCAATGCCTTGGAAGGGCGTTGCGCTTTTGTAATACGGACACTTCCAGGGGGTACAATGATTTGGAGTTTAGCTAAGCTTGAAGACGAGCGTCAGGAACTCATAGAGGTCATAAGCAACCTCAAGGCGTGGCAGCATTCTCCCATCGAGGACAGCCACGTCATCGCTCTTAACCTTACAGCGCACATGATGCGGTTAAGCGAATTGGAAGAGGAAATACTCACCAATAGGCGCGAGCAGGACTTGGCTGCGTGTGCAACCATCATCAGGAAATCTGCTTAAGGCTAAGGTTAAAAAACAAATTTGCAGATAGAAAAGCGAGGACCGGGATCATTAGAGTCCTCACGGCGTACAAATGCCTTAACGCTCATGCATAATGCCATAGGTGGTGCAGCTGATGTCCGGCTTCCATCCGGTAGTACATCGCAGTTCTTCTCATCTTGAGGTCACCGCTTTCATACCTTGAAGCCGAGGTTCTCTGGCAACCCTCTCTCTCAGTGCAGAAGCGCTTAAATGAACGACGATCAGACGAGCCTGCGCGGGATGACCACAGCACAAGAACTGCCAGTCCCGATCGCCATCCTGGCCACATCGCCGCCATCGCCAATGGCGCTTTAATTCCTCCCCGGATAATCATCAGGCAGGATAAATGGGAAAGGTCCCGGCGCGCGTTCGACTTGGGCCGTGTGGGTGACGAAGCGACCTTGCGAAAAGCGGTGCAGCAGGAATTGCGGAGCTTCCAGCAAGAAACATGACGCCGCATCGGGGGTCAGGTCCAGCGCCACCTGATGAGCGACAGATGGCGCAATCTGGCATAGGGTTCCGCCGAAGATGGTCTGGATGGCGCGATGGACATGGCCGCAGAGAACGCGCTGTACTTGGGGATGGTCAGCAATGATCCGCTCGAATTCTGCAACGCCCTCAAGAAGCCCAACCCGGTCCATATGGCCAATGCCGGTTTCGAAGGGCGGATGGTGCAGCATGACGAGCGTCGGCGCATCCGGCGCAGCGGCGAGCGTGTCAGACAGAAAGGATAGCGTTTCGGAACGGAGCGCACCATGGCTTTCGCCCGGGACCAGCGTGTCGAGGCCGATGATACGAATGGGTCCGCAGGATGTCACAAAATCGAGGAGGCCTGATACGGGCAGATAGTCGAGATCGGCAAAGGTCGACCGGAACTCTTCACGCCGGTCGAGATTACCGGGCACGCAATAGACGGGCATGGGTAGCCGGTCGAACAGCGTGCGGATAATCTCGTACTCCTCCACGAGCCCACAATCGGTCAGATCGCCCGTGACGATAACGCACTCGGGGCGCGGGTCGAGCCGCAGCAGCGCATGAATAGCATGTTCGGCATAGAGATTGGTTTCGGATACGCCATAGGCAAGCATGCCGTGCGGGCGGATATGAAGGTCGGTAATCTGGGCAATCAGCATCATCAGTCTTCTTGGTTGAACTCGATAAGGGCGTCACCTTCGATGTCGAAGGCGACGGTTTGGCCGGGCTGGAAAGTCAGCGCTGACGGCAGGTCGATCTGCAAAGTCTGGCCCGGTGCCACCTCGACGATGAGACGCTGCGTAGCGCCGAAAAAGGTCGAGGCGACGACACGCGTAACAACCGCGCCGGTGTCCGAAAGTCGCACCGCTTCGGGGCGAAAGCAGACCACCGCTGATCGATCCGGGCCGCCGATGGTTAGTCGCGCCCGTGTCCCCTCCCCTTCAAGTCTCAAAACACCATCACAAAAGTCGCCATGAAGGCGGTTAATCGTGCCGACAAAATCGGCCACGAAGGCATTGGCCGGACGATGGTAGATGACGCGAGGCGCATCGATCTGCGCGATGCGGCCGCGGTTCATCACCGCGATCCGGTCACCGATCGCCATGGCCTCGGCCTGATCATGTGTGACATAGATGGCCGTGATGCCAAACTCTCTGAGCAGCAGGCCGATTTCCACCCGCAGACGTTCGCGCAGAACGGCATCGAGCGCGGCCAGCGGTTCGTCCAGCAACAGCACGCGCGGGCGGATCGCCAGCGCACGGGCAAGAGCGCAACGCTGGCGCTGGCCGCCGGAAATGGTGGTGACGCGGCGGTCTCCCAGTTCCTCAAGCCCGACAAGGGCAAGCAGCCGCCGGGTTTCCGCCTCGCGTTCGGCCTTGGCGATTTTGCGGATCTTCAAGCCATAGGCAACGTTTTCTGCAACGGTCATATTGGGAAACAGCGCATAGGACTGGAAGACCATACCGACATTGCGCTTTTCTATCGCCACCTGTGTCACATCTTCCCCGTCGAAGCGGATCATATCCACGCCATCCGGTTGCTCCAGTCCGGCAATGAGGCGCAGAAGCGTGGTCTTGCCGCAGCCCGATGGACCGAGCAGCACGAGGATTTCGCCAGCCATGACATGCAGGTCGGTGGGATGGAGCGCCGCCACACCGTTGAAAGTCTTGGAGAGCGCGTGAGTGGAGATGGAAACGCCGCGGCCGGATGGCGCCGCCGGGACGAGGGAGTGAGCGTTCATGGGGCAGTTCGCTTTTCGGTGAGGCTGGCCACCAGTTGGAGGCCAATCAAAAGAGGGACGATCATGATGAGGAAGACGAGCGTATAGGCCGAAGCGACCTCAAGGCGCATTGAGGCATAGGCATCGGCAAGGCCGACCGGCAGCGTCTTGGTCATCGGCGTATGGGTCATCCAAGTGATGTTGAACTCGCCGACGGAGAGCGTGACGACGGTCAGCGAACCGGCAAGGATGCCCTGGCTGATATTGGGCAGGATGACGTCGAAGAAGCGCCGCCACGCGGGCGCGCCGAGGCTTGCCGCGCCCTCGTCCAGCACCTTCCAGTCGATCGTATCGAGAACGGCGATGACGGCGCGGAGCATGAAAGGCAGCGTGAAGAGCACATGGCCGACGACGATGAAGAGCGTCGACTGGCGAAAAGTGCCGAAGCCGCCATAGGCGAGGATCAATCCAAGCGCTAGCGCAAGTCCGGGTATCGCGACCGGCAGCGTCACGATCTCCTCGACGATGCGGGCAAACCGACCGCCACTACGCACCAGTGCATAGGCGCCGGGAACGCCGATCAGCAGTGTCATGAGAAGTGTCGCGACCGCTACAATCAGGCTGCGCCAGATCGTATCGGCATAAAGCTCGAAGACCTGGCCTACCCAGTCCAGTGTCAGCCCGGCGGAGAGGCCGCGCGCATAGTTGGCGCTCAGCCCTGCGAAAATCGAAAGGATGACCGGAATTGTCAGGAAGAGTGTCAGAAGGGCGGTGACGGCAATGCCAGCAGCCGATGTCCAGGAAATCTTGCGCATCTCACGCTCCCGTGGCAGCGCGCACGGCGCGATTGCGGGCAAGGGCAAGCACTGCCCAGGTGATCAGACCAAGCGCTATGGAGAGTGCGGCTGCCATGCCGGCATTGGTTGCCAGCGTAAATTCGGTGTAGATTAGCATCGGCACGACATCGACATTCGTGGCAAGCGTAAAGGCCGTGCCGAAGGCGCCCATGGCAGTGGCAAAACACAGCGCACCACTGGCATACATGGCCGGAAACAACGCCGGCAACACGATGTCTCGCTGAATGGCGATCGGCCCCGCGCCGAGTGACCGCGCCGCTTCCACGAGCGACGGATCGAGCTTTTCAGCCGCTGCCAGAATTGTCAGCAGCACACGCGGTACGGAGAAATAGACATAGCCGAGAAAGAGCCCGGTCAGCGAATAGGCGAAGACGAGATTGCTGCCGGTCAATGCCCTGGCAAGATTGCCGACAAGCCCCAGACGACCGCCAAGCAAGATGACCATGAAGCCGACGACGACGCCCGGAAAGGCAAGCGGAAAGGTCAGCAGCGACAAAAGCACACGGCGTCCGGCAAAGCGCCGGTTGGCCAGCGTCTGCGCCGCAATGGTGGCAAGGATAAGCGTGACCGCCGTGGTGAAGAGAGCCAGGATCAGCGTGGCGATCAGGCTGGTGCGATAGCGCTCATCGGTCAGGATGGCGAAAAAGGCCGTTGGCCCGCGTTCCGTGCTTGCTGCCGCAACCGTCAGACGGACCATCGGCAAAAGGAGGAAGGCGAGCGCGAAGATCGCCAGCGGCAAGAGAAGCAGGATGTCGAAGCGCCTGTTCTTCACGGCGGTCTCCTTGGCAAAGTCATCGGATGCGGATGAGGCGGATGGCGAGCCGGGACATGCATCGTCTCGGCTGCCTTTTTGAGGGAGGTTTGCGTCGAAGGCTTAGCGGACTTCCGCGAGATAGCGCTCGGAATACGCCTTCTGTGCTGCCTGCGCCTTCGCCCAGTCGATAGCCTTGGCACGCTGATAGTCGCTTGCTGGCAGGAACCTGTCGGCGATATCCTTCGGCATCTCCACCGGAATGGCCGGGCGAAGATAGGCCGTCGTCCAGAAGAGCTGGCCCTTGTCGGAGAGCAGATAGTCGAGGACCTTTTTTGCGGCGTCCATATGCGGTGCGCCTTTGACCAGCGTCATGACATAGGGAAAGCTGACGGTGCCTTCGCAAGGAATGACGAAGGCGAACTTGCCTTTTTCGGTATATTTGGCGCGATAGGCATTGAAGTCATAGTCGAGCAGAACAGGAATCTCGCCGGAAACGACGCGGGCATAGGAAGTCTGCTTGGTAACGATGGCACCGTTGGCGGCAAGCTTCTTGAAGAAGTCGATGGCAGGGGAGAAATTCTCGAGCGTGCCGCCGAGCGCAGAGTTGGCGGCGACGGAAGAAACATAGCCGACAGCGGCGGAGGTCGGGTCGAGATAGCCGACAAGACCGTTATATTCCGCTTCAAAAGGTCGGCCCAGCAGGCCGGAGCCGGCGCGCCGTTCAGCGCATCGACATTGACGAAAAAGCCGAGCGTACCCTGGTGCACCGTCCACCAGCGGCCCTCCGGGTCCTTCAGGCCATCCGGGATTTCATTGAATCGCGCTGGCTTCCAGGCTGCCACGAGATCCTGGCTCGCAGCAGAAATGCCGGCATTGATCCCGAGATAGGCGATATCGGCCACGGGGCTTGCCTTTTCGGCGATGATCTGTGCAATCGCCTGGCCGGAATTCTTGTTGTCGCCAGGGATGTCTATGCCGAGATCGGTCTTGATGTTTTTCAGCATCTGACCCCAGTTCGCCCATTCGGGCGGGCAGTTGTAACAAACGGCGTCTGCCGCGCGCGCGGGCGTCAGCGCAAGAATGAAGGCGCCTGCCAGAAAGCCGAGGCAGGTCAGGAGGAGTTTAATTTTCATGGGAGTGAGGTTCCTGGTTCGTTGAGGAAGAAGAAGACTGGCTGCGTGGATGGGGCTTGGCCTCTTCGATCGTTTCGCCGCGAGCGAAGGTGAAGTCAGCCCGGATATGGGCCGGATGCCGCCGCCCTGCGGCGATATCGAGCACCATGGAGGCCGCCAGGACACCCATGGTGCGGGAGGGTTGGACAATCGTCGTCAATCTTGGCGAGATGTGTCGGGCGAGATCTATGCCATCGAAGCCGGTCACCGAGACATCCTGCGGCACACGCAGACCCGAACGCCGCAAAGAAGCGATCACCGTGAGGGCGAGTAGATCGTTCGAAACGACGATCGCCGTCGGATGACGCTTATCCAGGGCAGCGGTCAAATCGACGTCTTCGGTCGCGTCGATAAAGTCCACCTCCAAGGCCGCGAAGGGCTGACAACCGGCGGCCTTCATCGCATCGCAATAGCCTCGATAACGATTGATCGCGCGATCCGAGGATGCAAACCGGCCACCGACGAACAAGATGGAACGATGGCCGAGGTTCAGCAGCTTTTCCGTGAGCTCACGCATCGCCGCCCGGTTATCGACCGAAACGGAGCCGAAACCGTCCGGCACGCCCTCATTATAGACGGTAGCGGCAGGGATGCCCTGTTGGGCCACAGTGGCAAACACATCACTCGTTGCGGGATCGCAGACCGTGATGATGAGCCCCATGGGGCGCTCGGCAATCAAAGCGGCAATGACGGCCATTTCCTCGTCGGCCCGATAGTTGGATTGTCCGATGATGATCGAGAGATCGTTGGCGCGAGCGCAATGTTCGATGCCAGCGAGCGCACCGGCAAAGACCGGATTGGTGAGACTGGGAAGGAGAACGCCGAGGACAGGCCGGCGCGCAGCCGACGGCGGGGCAAGGGGAAAGCCAAGAGTCAGCGCCGCATCCACCACCTTTTTCTGCATGGCAACGCTGACAGGACCGTTGCCTGTCGCAACACGGCTGACGGTGGCGATGGAGCAGCCGGCACGTGCGGCGACATCGCGAATATTTGCTGGCGTTCGAACCATGGAACCTCTCGGTATGCCGCATTCGTCGCGGCACGGAGAGAAGCCCTAGCAAAGGAGTCTAATATCTCAGTGACAGTGTTTCAGTCGTTTTCAGTCGAATGAATCCCGATCTTCAGTGTGCTTCCAAATCATCAAGATGATGGCAGGTTTGTTTCAGCCGACTTCAGGGTTTTGCGCTGTGGCTTCCGTTGGAGATGGTAGATCCAGTGAACACGTGAATGTGAGACCTCCAGCTTTATTGTCTAAAGACGCATTCATGGTCATTAGAATTTCTTTCATTCATCTGACGGAATATTGGTGCATCTGAATTTGAACCGTTAAAAACTTATGATTTCCCAAAATATGAAGAAAAGGTCTCGCCTCCGTCTCGCCGTCGTTCTTGCGGTCGGAGCCGTGTTTGCGTGTCTGGGCACTTGGACCGAATACACCAATTGGCAGCGGCTGGTCCAAAACGCAAACAACCGCCAAATGGAAACCGCCCGCGCCATGGCGCTTCATACCGACGACTTGATGGCGCTTGCTCAGCAACCGCTCAACGACCTGTCTGCTCACGCTAGAGAGGCGCTCGGCGACGAAAGCAAAACACAACTGCTGTTTGAGGAGATGCTGCGCGTCGTCAAGACTTCCCCCTTGCTGCGCAGCCTGGCCTATGCCGATGCGCAAGGCCGCTTGCTCCAATCGACGTTTGCGGCGAATTCCGCAGGCATAGATCTCTCCAAACGCGAATATTTCCAGTTCCACAAAGCGAATGTGTCAACACAAGCGCGCTTCGGCCTCCCCTCTCAAAGCCAGACAAATGGCCGGTGGTTCCTTCCGATCAGCCAGCGGATAGACAATCCCGACGGAAGCTTGGCGGGTGTTATGATCGCAACCATCGACATGGATCATTTCTCCCATTTCATCGAAACCTTCGGGGTGAACGAGGAGAATGCCTTTGCCCTGCTGCGCGAGGATGGCGCCATTCTTCTTCGCCTGCCGATGGACCTGAAGGCAATGGGTGCAAACATCGCTGACAGTGCGCTTTATCGCGATGAGATCATGAAGAAGCTGCGCGGCAATTACGAATATGTCTCGCGTTTCGATGGCGCAAAGCGCATCAGCGGGTTCTATCACAGCCCTGAGACAGGCGTAACGGCGATCGCCGCGCAGACCAAGGACTCTATTTTTGCCGACTGGCTGAAGCAGTCAAAATATCCTTGGCTCAGCATCATTCTCGCCTACTTGATCGGTACTGCCATGGCCGTGCGGTGGATCAGGCAGATCGAACTTAGGGAGATATGGGATCAGAAAGTCGCCGCACGCGAAGCGGAATTCCGCCTTATCGCCAATGCCTCAACCGACGTGATCGAAAAGATTTCCCTGGCGGGCATCCGGCAATATGTATCACCTGCCGCGGAGAGAATATTCGAGCAGAGTACTGAAAGCGTGATTGGCACGAGTGGGCTGGATAACCGGGATGATCAGACCAGGTCCACATGGGAACAAGCACTGGCCAAGGTGCGGTTAGGATCCTCGACAGAATCAATCCTCTATCGACACCAGCGGATGGATGGAACCACGATCTGGCTGGAGAGCGTCATCTCCTGCGTTCGGGGTGATGATACCAACGAACCCGACGGAATCGTCGTCATTACACGCGACGTCACCCGCCATCAGATGATGAAGCAGGAGCTGAATGCACTGGCAACGACGGACGAGCTGACGCGTCTGTTCAACAAGCGTTACTTCAATACCCAGCTGAGCACCATGCTGACGGCGGCACGCGCAGATCAGCAGTCGGTTTCGCTCATCCTGCTCGATCTCGACCGCTTCAAGGTCTACAACGACACCTACGGACATCTGGCCGGCGATTGCGCGCTACGCGATGTCGCCGCCGTCATCCCTTCGCAGCTCATCGGGACCGGCGGTCTTGCGGCCCGTTACGGTGGCGAAGAGCTGGTCGTTCTGCTGCCAAATATAGGTGCCGAAGAAACCGCGAGAATAGCCGAGAATATTCGCAAGGCGGTTGCCGCGTTGGATATCGCGCATGCTGAAAATTTGCCATGGGGTCATGTGACCGTTTCTTGCGGCTATGCGACGGCGCTTCCCTCGCAATCGCTGTCCGAGAACGACTTGATCGCTCAGGCAGACCGCGCGCTTTACCGGGCCAAAGCCGCAGGACGCAACCAGTCGCAAGATTGTGAAGACAACAGCGAGCGGAAACGTCTGAAATCGAGATCGTGAAAACTGTGTTTTCACGCGTCGAGAGAGAGGTATCTAACTCGCAGCGGCGGCGCAGAAGAGAGGCTTTGAACCGCAAGACGCGCTGGCGGCCCTAGCAATTTGTCGCCGTTGAACGCCCTCCCCTCATTTGCCTCGAGACAGCTGTTTCCGATGAAGTGTTTCCGAAGCAAGACCGGCGAGTTCTCGAATGAAGAAGTCGAGAATGGTCGATGGCTTCTCTCCCAGACGAGTGGCGATGATGAAGGGTGAATTGATCCTGGCTTCTTTCGGAAGAAGCGCCCGAAAGATGCCCTTCTGTACCCAATCGGCCGCGTAATGATCGGGCAAGTAGCCGAGATATCGGCCTGACATGACGAACATTGCCTGGGCTTCCATGTTCGACGCCGATGCCTTGGCACGCGCTCGTGGGAAATACTGCAATTCGCGCATATTGGCATAGGGCCTGACGACGAAATCGAAGCCTTCCACACGCTGCACGGAAATGTCCGCTTCGTCTGCGGTGAAAAGAGGATGGCCCTTGGCGCAATAGAGGGAGTGGATCTCGTCCCGTAGGCGTGACAGTTTGAGGCTCTGATACGGCTCAGTTTCCGGAAGGATGGCGATATCGAGACCACCATTGGCGATTTCGGACAGTAGCGCATCTGGAGAATCGATGACCAGTTCCAGCCGTGCCTCTGGAGCCCTTTCGCTGATACGGGCGATGATGCGATGAATGGGCAGATCCGCATCGGTAATCGTGTTGTCCACTAGGCCAAGTCTCAATGTCCCGGTGATCCGGTTTTTCAACGTGCCTATTTCGCTTTCGAAGGCGTTGAGCGCCAGGAACAAAGATTTCGACTGTTCGTAGACGATCGCGCCCCGGTCCGTCAGTTCAAAGCCGCCTCGCCCGCGCCGACAGAGCTTATACCCAAGCCTGTCCTCCAGCGCTTTGATATGAAAGCTGACTGCGGACTGGCTAAGGCCAAGGGTGATTTGCGCGCCGAGAAAACTTTTATGCTCTACCACGGCACGAAACACGGTGAGGGAGCGAAGATCGGACTGGGCCAAGTGCATGGATAAAACCTTACATCATATTTATTGATGTGAACTTCATATCTTTCCTATTTTCCTGCGCTGAAGTCCATGGTTCGTTGGGGCATCAAAAAACGGGGAACGAAACCATGAAACCTAAAGCCTCCGCCAAAGCACTCCTGATCGCTACCGTATTTGCTGCGCTTCTCTCTTCGACCGCTGGCGCCGCGGACCTTCTTGAAAAAATCAAATCCGACAAAGTCTTCACGGTGGCCACCGAGGCACGCTTCGCCCCCTTCGAATTCGTGGAGGACGGAAAGATCGTCGGCTACTCCGCCGACATCATGGCTGAAGTCATGAAGGCATTACCGGACGTCAAGCTCAAGCGTCTCGATCTGCCTTGGCAGGGCATTCTTCCAGGCCTCGCTGCCGGCCGTTTTGATTATGTCGTGACCTCCGTTACCGTCACGCCGGAACGCATGAAGGCCTACCATCTTTCAACGCCGATTGCCGATGCGACCATGGCCATTCTGAAGCGCAAGGGCGATGCGGCCATCACCAAGCCGGAAGACATCGCCGGCAAGGCTGTCGGATCCCAGGCAGGCTCCGCACAGCTGGCAGCGCTCGAAACCTTCGCCGGGAAACTGAAGGACAATGGCGGCCCGGTTACGATCTCCACCTATACCGACTTTTCGGAAGCCTACGCCGATCTCGGTGCCGGTCGTATCCAGGCGGTCGTGAACTCGCTTCCCAATCTGCTGGAGGCCGCCCGTCAACGTCCCGATGCGTTCGAAGTCGTGCTGCCGACCTTCGGCCCCAAGACCTATTTCTCTTGGGCGGGTCGTAACGACGCGGACAGTGCATCCCTCAACGCGCTGATCGATGGCGAACTCGTCAAGCTGAACAAATCCGGCAAGCTTGCTGAATTGCAGACGAAGTGGTTCGGCGCACCGATGCAGCTTCCGGACGTTCTTCCTGCGGCCGAATAAGATAACACGGAGAGGTCATGGAAAGGACAGCCGCACATATCTGGCCTGCGCTTCTCGATGGCCTCGCCACCACCATGACGATCAGTCTGCCGGCGCTTCTCTTCGGCGCACCGTTGGCTCTTCTGCTGGCCGCCGCCGCGCGGGGCGGACGATGGACGCGCATTCCGGCGGGGCTTTACCTTTCCTTCTGGCGCGGAACACCAATCCTCGTACAACTCTTGATCACCTTCTACATCCTTCCATTCCTCGGGCTCGAGCTTGAGCCGATCGTTGCGGCCACCTTGGCCCTGGCGCTCAATACGGCGGCGTTCCAGTCGGAGATCTACCGGGCAGGGCTTCAGGCCATACCGAAAGGCGAGATTGAGGCCGCGACAATGCTGGGCCTCACGCCTTTCGCGATCTTTCTCAACATCGAGGCCCCTCAGGCCATGCGTGCAATGTTGCCAGCACTTGTTGGAGAAATGCAGGCTCTGGTCAAGAATTCGTCCCTCGTCTCGGTCATTGCAGTGACGGACTTGACCCGCCGCGCCCAACAGGTCGCGTCCTCCACGTTCCGCCCCCTGGACGCCTATGCCTCCGCTCTCGTTCTTTACGTGACAGTCGGCATCCTTATCGCCGCATTGGGACTGATGATCGAAAGACGCCTGTCACGCCGGGGTCAAAATTCATGACCGGCTTTATCACTGATCTGCCGCTCTATCTTGCCGGACTGCTTACGACCATCACGGTTTCGGCATGCGGCGTCGCAATCGCCATCCTGTTTGGCGTCTTGCTCGCCACCGGCCTGCGGAGCGGTTATCGTCCAATTGCACTTGTAACCAGAGCCTATGTGGAGTTCGCTCGGGGCGCGCCCCTCGCGCTCCTGCTTTTCCTGCTCTATTACGGCGGTCCGCAGGTTGGGCTTTTGCTCAGCCCCTATGTGGCAGGTATCTTTGGACTTGGCGTCTATGGTGCCGGACCATTCGCCGAAATTTTCCGCGCCGGTCTGAACGCCGTTCCCGAGGGAGAACGCGAAGCCGCAGAAATGCTGGGTCTGACACGCGGACAACGCTTTCTGCACGTCGAACTGCCCCAAGCGGTACGGCTGACACTCCCCCCCTGCGTGGGCCAGGCGATCGCGCTTTTGAAAGAGTCGGCCGTTCTTTCGGTGATCACGCTTGGAGAGCTGACGAAAGTGGCGGGAACGATCAGCTCGATCAGCTTCACGGTCGTCACGCCTTACCTCACCATCGCCCTGCTCTACTGGGCTCTTGTTGAAATTCTGTCGAAGTCCGGACGCGCTCTGGAGCGCCGCTTCGCGTTAAGAGGTTCCTGACATGACGAGACCGGCAGCGATTTCCGTTCGCGGACTTGAGAAGCGGTTTGGCGATAAGACCGTTTTGCAGGGCATCGATCTCGATATTCAGGATGGCGACGTGACCTGCATCATCGGACCTTCCGGGTCCGGTAAAAGCACCTTGCTGCGCTCTCTTGCCTTTCTTGACGCCTATGATGCGGGTGAGGTCCACATCTTTGGCAAGATGCTGGGATGGCGAGACACACCGCTTGGGCGCGAAAAGGCAGGCTACAGGGAATTGACCGATGCCCGCAGCCCGATCGGAATGGTCTTCCAGCATTTCCACCTGTGGCCGCACTTGAAGGTGCTCGACAACGTGACACTCGCTTTGCGGCTGGCACACGGCTTGTCACGCGCCATTGCTGACGACGTCGGCCGCGAAATGTTGAGCAAGGTCGGCCTTCTGTCCTTTGCCGACCGCTGGCCGGAGAGCCTCTCCGGCGGACAGAAACAGCGCGTTGCCATCGCCAGAGCCTTGGCCGTGAAGCCGAAGGTGATGCTCTTCGACGAACCGACCTCGGCACTGGACCCCGAACTCGTCGGTGAGGTCCTCTCGGTGATGAAATCGCTCGCATCGGAAGGAATGACGATGGTGATTGTCACCCATGAAATGGGCTTTGCCGCACATGTCGCCAATCGCGTCGTCTTCATGGATGCCGGCAGAATAGTCGAAGAGGGCGCACCGAAGGTGGTCTTCGCCACGCCTAAAAGCGACCGTCTCTCCCAATTTCTCGAAACCTGGCGCGAACGCGCGATTTGATGCCCGAAAGGAAATGAATATGACAGCCCACGGCTATGACAATGGACGGTTAAACCTGCCTTTCGTTGGCATCTCCACCTTCGCCAAAAGTCCCTATGTGGAGAACTGGGACAAGATCGACGCCGATGTTGCCATCCTCGGCGCACCATTCGATTTTGGAACCCAGTGGCGTTCCGGCGCACGCTTCGGACCGCGCAGCATTCGCGAAGCCTCGACGCTTTTTGCTTTCGGTCACGCTGGCGCCTACGATCATGAGGATGACGTCACCTATCTTGAAGGTGTTCGCATGGTTGATCTCGGTGACGCGGACATCGTCCATACCGACACGGTGAAGAGCCATGCCAATATCGAGTTCGGCGTGCGCAAGATTCTAGCGGCTGGTGCACTGCCGGTCGTGCTCGGCGGTGACCACTCGATCAACATCCCCTGCATCAATGCCTTCAGCGAGCAGGAGCCGATCCACGTCGTGCAGTTTGACGCCCATCTCGATTTCGTCGATGAGCGCCATGGCGTTCGCTTCGGCCATGGCAGCCCGCTGCGCCGCGCCTCGGAAAAGCCCTGGGTGACCGGCATGACCCAACTCGGCATCCGCAACGTCTCCTCGACGGCCAAGGAAGGTTACGATTACGCCCGCGCCCAGGGCTCGGACATTCTCTCGGTCCGCCAGATCCGCAAGCTTGGTGTCGATGCTGTTCTGGCTCGTATTCCAGCAGGCAAGAGATATTATTTGACGATCGATATCGATGGCTTCGATCCCTCGATTGCACCCGGAACCGGCACGCCCAGCCATGGCGGCTTCATCTATTATGAGGTGCTGGAGCTTATCGCAGGGCTCGCCAAACAAGGAACGATCGTCGGCGTCGATCTGGTGGAAGTGGCACCCGATTACGATCACACCGGTTCAACCGCGATCCTGGCCGCGCAGCTGCTGCTGAACACCATTGGAAGAGTGTTTGCGCCAATGCCGTCCTGATAGGAACTCAAAGCACTTCTGTTTGATAGAAGCGGTTTATAGATCCTTGCTTACGCTACGAGCGGGTTCATTTTTCTTTCCCTAGCCCGCCCGACGCGTTTCGTAACCCTTATCGCAACGGCATCGCCATCCGAAAGAGCGCCTCGGACAGCATCACGAATGCCCGTCGCGACGAAATCGGCATCGATGTCCTGCGCCGCCACCGAGCTTTCTCCGTCTCCGTCGACACCTGGCATGACGATCCCAACGCGTAGCGACGGCTTCTGCCGCTTGAGGCGACGCACCGCTTGACGGGCGTGGGCCTTGGACCCCGCATTCAGAAATGCGATGACGACGGTATCGATCTCTGTAAGGCGAAGAAGGTTGATGGTCGTGCCGCTGACTATGGAATGTTCGGCTTGAGAGACCGTCGCCCCCTCAATGGCGAGAACTTGCGCAATCATCGAAGCGGCCGCGTCGTCCATCGCGCCCCTGCCGCCGATGCAGAGCACCGATTTGTGCTCGACCTTGGGCAGTTCGCGGCTTTCAGCGGTCTCTTCCAGCGTCGCCGCCTCGGTTTCTGAGGGATCCTGTTCCGCCTCTTCCTCGATCGCTATCTCTGCGAGGTTGCCGATCAGCGTCTGGGTCGTGGACGCAAAAAGGGCAATTTGCGCTTCCGTCATCACGCCACGCTGCCGATCCATCTCGCCAAGCTTCAAAGCCGGAAATCCGACGTGCTCGTAATAATCGAGGAGATACTCATCTTCGAGAAAATCTTCCGCGTTATCGGTCGCTTCGTTTGGGTCCCCGGCAAGAAGTCTCTGATAAAGCTTCTCCTGCGGTTGCAGAACGGGCTCGTTCCCGAGAAGAACATCCAGAAAGCCAAACTGTGGGACATGCCGTCCAAGCACCACGAGGCAGACGGTAAGGGGTGTGGACAGCATCAATCCGACTGGTCCCCAGAGCCATGACCAAAAGATCGCCGAAACGATGATCGCAAGCGGCGAGAGGCCGGTATGACTTCCATAAAGCCAAGGCTCGACGACGTTGTTGCTCACCAGTTCCGTGACGATGAAAAGTGCTGCAACCCACGCGACGAGCGACCATCCGGGCGCAATCGCCAGCGCAAGGAACAGCGGCAAGATCATGCCGATCACCGGACCGATATAGGGTACGAAACGCAAAACAAGCGTCAGCAATCCCCACAGAATGGCGTTCGGAATACCGAGCAGCCACAATCCGATTGCGATCGGAAGAGCATAAAGCGCGTTTACGACAAGCTGCATCAGGAGATACTTACCGACGCGCTTTCCGGCATCCTGAAGCGCTGCCGTCGTGCGGTGCAAATCGCCGAGCCCAACGAGGCGGATAAACCTGTCGCGTAGTTCCTCACGCTCCAGCAGCATGAAGATTACGAGGACGATGACAAGACCCGCCGTCGCGAATGGGCTGATCAGCGGCAGGATGAAGTTTCCGAGCGTCTGAACCGGATTGGAGCGCGTGATAATTTCGACGGGCATCGGGTCCCGCCTGGTGGATTGTGAGGCCGCGTCTTCCTTGCTCTCCTCGGCAGTGTCCTGCATCTCCGAGCCGATGCGCTCAACGACCTTGCTAACATGCTCGAGTATCCCGTTGCCGGACCCAGCGTGGCTCAGCGCCTGCACCTTGGCGACAATGTTGCGCTGATAGGTCGGAATATTATCCGCCAAATTGGCAACCTGCCCTGCGACGATGAAGCCGAAGGCCGCGATAACCAGAAAGGCGCTCGCCACCGCCATGAGGACGGCAGCGATTTTCGGAACGCGGCGCTTGCGCAGAAAGCTTACGATCGGGGCAAGCGTGAAGGTCAGCAATAGGGCGAGCGCAAGGGGAATGAACACCTCCTGCCCGACATACAGAATAACCGCGACGCCGATGAGGATGAAGATCGTCCGACCCGATAGGGTCGGCGCCGTGAGCGCGCTCGATCTATTCAAAATTGCCGCTCCTGCGACTGGGTTTTTCTCGATACCGCCCACGGATGTCCCCAGAGTTGAGTGTCTTACCGGGAATCCCGGCGTGCAGGTAAATGCGCCAGGAAGGAAACTGATCGGGCCATCGCAAAAAAATTTCACGGCTGCAAAAACCAACGCTTCATGCCGTTCCAAACTAAAGCAATATTGATAGGGAAAAGCAGCAGTCGAGCGAGGCTCTACAGACTGGAAGAATGTGACACTGATTTACAAGATGCTCGCTTTTTTTGGTGGCGGGAGAGCTGCCCAAACTCAAGCGGCAACGCGAACCCTGAACGTGCTGATTGGCCGAGAAATGTTTTTGACCTGTTGGAAGCCGGCGTCCTCGAACTTCAGCTTTCTTTGCTTCCGGATGTGATCTCTAACCGACCGTGAGACGCAGATCCCTCCGGGCTCCGCAATGCCCTCAAGCCGCGCAGCGATGTTGACGGTGTCACCGAATATGTCGCCGTTATCGATAATGACGTCGCCGACATTCATCCCTATTCTAAACAAAAGTCGATCGTCCTCCGGCCTGTCGGCATTGCGAGTCACCATGAAATTCTGGACTTGAAGCGCGCAATCGATTGCTGACAATGCGCTTGGGAATGCTGCAACAATGCTGTCGCCGGCCGTGGTTATGATCGCGCCATTATTCTCTTCAATTATTGTGTCAATGACATCTCTCGCCGCCTTCAAGCGCTCGAGAGTATCCGCCTCGTTCTTTTCCATCAGCCTGCTGTAACCGACAAGGTCAGCAGCCATGACTGCCATAAGGCGCCTGTCTGCATGTGAAAGAAGTTCGTCTCTCGTTCTTTCAGCCGCTTTTGCTCGAGTGACCGTGGCGCGCACCACCAGTAGAGCCATCCCTCCCACCATGATGGCGAACAGCAAGAGGAGTATGTGCATCCGCGCCTTTGCTGCGCTGGCCGCTTCCGAACGTTTTGCAAGCTGCGCCAAACCATCCTTTTCCATCTGAGCCAGAACGGACCGGATCCCGTCCATAAGGATTTTGCCCTGCCCCGTTTTCACCAGCGCGATCGACGCGTTCTCATTCCCAGCGCGTCGATACTCCACGCTCTGTTCGAGCTCGGATTTTTTTTGAGCGATCAGACTGCGTAGTGTCGCGACACTTCCTGTTTCGATAGATGCGTTTTCGGCCCCCTCGGCCAGGTTATCAAGCATACCATCCAGTGAATCCATCGCGGTGGTGTATGGCTTGAGATAAAGTTCGTCGCCTGTCAGGAGAAACCCTCGCTGCCCAATTTCTGCATCCTGGATATGGGACATGAGATCAGCGATAGCGCTGAGATATGCAACGTTTCTCTGAACAGCCTCGTCCGCTTTCCTATCTTCGGACGATATCCACGACGACAGATAGATGGTCATGCACACGCCGACCGCGACAACAGAAAGCGCAATCGGCATCGCTTTCTTTGCGAGCTGCCGAGAAATCGTCGTTTCAATGGAGGAAGGTCGGCGCATATGTGTGGTCCCAACCAAAAAAGGAATTAAAAGGCAATCAGCAGACTTAAGCCCCAGCCTGCCCGAAGAAACGGCGCATAGCGAAGTTTGTTCACCCCGCGGGCCTGTTAAAATTCGCACGGATTTTACTTTATCTCCAGCGCGCGACTGGTCATGCGCATTGCTCTCGATGCCGAGGTCGAAAACACCAGCGCTCGGTTGTTTGTGGCCAGACCGTTACGTCACCTTGAACGGAGTAGAACCGTCAAAACTCACTCCACCAAGTGCATAGACCCGGCTGCATACGATTTAAACAAACCTATTAAGCAGCCGCCTTAGACTGGGTTGCGACTGAGCTCGCGGCCGAATTTCACAATGCCCGTGGCCTCATTGCGCGCAGCTTTTTAGCGGCGAGAACTCTATAATCGGTGGGCTAACGCAATCGCGTCGGCAGCTTCCTCACAGCGATCGGTGAGCCTACTCGTCGCTACCCGAAGATGATTGCTCGGCAAAAGGGAAAACTTGTTGCCAGGCACGACGGCGATATTGCGTGCGGCTAGGGTGACCATCGCGAATTGCTCCGATTCCACAGGAACCCAGAGACAGAGACCGCTACCGGTCCATGTCGTTATTCCGCGATGTGACAAGGCTTCAGCCAGACGGTCTCGTCGTTGCTGATAGATTGTCCCCGCTTCGGCCACACGCTTCATCGTCATGCTATCTTTTAGCAGCCAAGCGACAGCCCCTTGAAGCAAGCGGCTGGTCCAGCCGGCGCTAAAGGCGCGGTAAGATTGAATCTGTTCGATGATCGAAAGCGAGCTTGAGACCACGGCGAGCCGTAGATCTGGCCCAAGTGTCTTTGAATAAGACAGAATTCGCACCGTTCTATCGGGAAAGCGCTGGCCTAGAGACATTGGCAGCGTGGATGAAATGTCACCAACACCGTCATCTTCAATAATGAGCGTGTCACTCCCATTCAGTATGTCACCCAATTGCAGCATGCGGGCTGAGCTGACCGTCTGCCCGGTAACGGAGTGCAGGCGCGGCTGGAAGAGAAATGCAGCCGGACGCTCAGTCAGAACCTGCCTGAGGCTATCTGGTCTCGGCCCCTCCTGATCGCACAATACCGGTGCGATCCGCACGCCCAGATCTTCTAAAATATCCAGAATTCGCATGGCGGTCGGGTGCTCGACAGCCACAACAGATCCGGGCGGTAGCAACGCCCGAACGGTCGTGTAGACAGCATTATAACCTCCATTGGTCGCTAGAAACGCTTCAGGAGTGTAGGGCCAATGTTCTTCCACAGCTTCCTGTAACTCGGGCACAATCCGGCTTCGCGCGTAACTATTCAAATGTTCAACTTCTGCGCCGTGGGACAGGGCTTCCTTCAAAGGTGGGAGAAGCTGGACGTCGGGTACGGCCAAGGAGAGATCAAGTACGCCGCTCGCATAGTGACCGGAGCTCGCCAATCGCTCAGGCTTTGCAATGAAACGCTCGCCACTCACCCAGGTGCCGTTGCGCCCCCGCCCCGTAATGATCTTTTGCCGCCGTAGTTCACTCCAGGCTTCGGAAATGGTCGCCGGGCTGACCTTGAGTTCATAGGCGAGATCACGAATGGCCGGTAATCGAGTGCCCACCGGAAGAATGCCCGCCCGAACCAAGGCACTTGTTTCCAAGGCGATGCCGCGCCGAGTTTTGTCGACGATCTTCGTGGCGAGCCACTCTGCGGTTGCTGTGTCGGCCATTTCTTACCCAAACTTTAAATGTTCAATAACGTAATAACATTTGTACCATTCCGAGTGTACATTTACCTTTCAGACATTCAAAAACAAACGAGTAAATCATCATGCCGTTGAAACTTCGTCTCGCACTCCGTGACTGGGACTATATGACGCCGCTCGTGCTGGGCGATGTTTCTTCTCCGAGGCTACAGATCGAGGTCGATCGCGTAGGAACGCTCGTTTCCAATGTTGCTGAAGACGATGCGCATGATGCTGCGGAAACCTCTTTCAGCCGCTATGCACAGATGCGCCACGATGGTGATGAGAGCGTCATTGGTATGCCGAACTTCATCATGCGCGGTTTCCGCCATCGCTGCATCATCACCACCAAGGATAGCCCGATCCGCGCGCTTGCCGATCTCGCGGGTAAGAAGATCGGTGTGACCGGCTGGCGTGATTCCGGCAATACATGGACCCGCGCGGCGTGCCGTCGCGAGGGCGTCGGCGTCGAAGACGCCATGTGGTATGCTGGCCGTCTTACGGACGCACATCCCATCACCGACCGTCTGGACGGTTTCGGTCGTCCAGGCCGGATCGAGGCGGCGCCGGGCGAGCGGCCGATGGTCGACTTGCTGCGAGATGGCGGGCTGGATGCAGTGTTCACTCCCTTCATGCCGAAAGGTTTCTTCGACCAGGGCTCGCCGTTCCGTCAGGTTCTGCCGGATTATCGGGCGTCGGAAGTCGCGTATTTCAATGACGTCGGCTACGTGCCTGGCATGCATCTGATCGGTTTCAAGGCGCATATTGTGCGTGAAAATCCTTGGGTGATGGACGAGCTCAGCGAGCTTATCGACGCGTCGCAGCGCATGTGGCTCGAAAAGCGGGAGAAATATGCCGACACGACACCATGGATGATCGATGAACTGCGCCGTTGCGCCGCAGATCTGCCGCCGAACTGGAATGTCAGCGGTTTGAAGGAAAACGAAGCCATGATCGCCGATTTCGCCCGTGAGCTCCATGCTCAAGGAATTCTGCCGCGTCTGCTGACGCCAGCGGAGCTGTTTCCACTCAATGCCGGGAGAAACTGACGGCGATAGTCAGACCCAGGCAATCCAAATCGCTGCAAACAAAAAGGGGAATACCAAAATGCATCCGAAACTCATTGCTTCCGTCGCCCTCGCAGGGCTCTTTCTCGCCGGGCCAGCTCTTGCCGAAACGGCCACCATTCCCAAACAGAGCTTGAATGAGGACCTTCGCGCCCGGCTGCCGGAAAAAATCCGCTCCGAAGGGAAGATGATTTCCGTCAACAATGGATCCTTCCCTCCCTACGAAATCGTCACCGGCACCAAGATGGAAGGTGCAAGCGCCGACCTGACCGATGCGCTGGGCGAAGTGCTGGGTATCAAGATCGAGCATGCGACCGTTGGCGGTCTGCCAGCGCTGCTGGCGGGCGTCAATTCCGGGCGCTATCAGTTTGCTTTCGGGCCTGTGGGCGATTTCAAGAGCCGCGAAGAAGCGAATGATTTCGTTGACTGGGTGCAGGAATTCGTCGTCTTCGCCGTTCAGAAGGGCAATCCGAAGGGTATCGTGTCGCTCGATACATCCTGCGGCCAGCGGATAGCGGTCATGGCGGGCGGCTCGGCTGAGCGCGTGATCCAGGCACAAGCAGAAAAGTGCAAGGCCGACGGTAAGGCGGCCGTCGAGGTACAGTCCTACACCGATCAGCCAAGCTCCATCCTGGCGGTGCGCTCCAAGCGCGCAGACGCCTTTTTCTCCTCGCAGGCGCCGCTAACCTATTTCGTATCCCAGGCCAATGGCCAGCTGGAACTGACCGGCATTGGCCAGAAGAACGGCTTTGACGATCTTTATCAAGGCGCAGTCGTTCCGAAAGGTTCGGAACTCGGTCCGGTCCTTCTCGATGCCATCAAGGTCCTCATGGACAATGGAACCTATGCGACGATCATGAAGAAGTGGGGCCTTGAGAACAACATCCTCAAGCAGCCGGGCATCAACCTTGGGGGCCAGTTGCCAAAATGACGAGCCCTGCTGAAACCAAAGTGCCACCCTTGGGTGGCACAGACCTGCGGGATGTGGCAACAGCCCATACCCCATTCCGCACAGGCCGCCTTGTTCTTTGGCTGGTGATCGCGCTGGTTGTCGTCAACTTCGCCTGGATGGTTGCCAACAATGAAAATTTCGGCTGGCCCGTCGTTGCGCAATATTTCTTCGATCCGGTCGTCATCAGCGGCCTCTATGTCAGCCTGGGGCTGACGGTCATCGCCATGATCCTCGGCACCATTCTCGGTCTGATCATCGCGATTGCCAGAATGTCTCAGGATGGGCTGGCCAGCTCTTTTGCATCCCTGTTCATCTGGTTCTTCCGCGGTACGCCGCTGCTTGTCCAGCTGATCTTCTGGTACAACATGTCCACGCTGTTTCCCCAGCTTTCAATTTCGATCCCCTTCGGACCGACGCTTGCGAGCTGGGACACCAACTCCGTTATCACACCCATGACCGCGGCAATCGTCGGCCTAGCGCTCAACGAGGCTGCCTATATGGCGGAAATCATACGCGGCGGCCTTCTTTCGGTGGACCGGGGACAGGCAGAAACGGCGGAAGCCTTTGGCATGACCAAGGCGCGCGCATTGTGGCGCATCATCATTCCTCAGGCCATGCGCTCCATCGTTCCGCCAACGGGAAACCAGCTGATCAGCATGATCAAGGCGACCTCGCTCGTCAGCGTGATTGCGATGGCCGATCTGCTCTATTCGGTTCAGTCCATCTACAACAGAACATTCGAGATCATTCCGATGCTTCTGGTCGCCGTGATCTGGTACCTGCTCATTACCTCGGTCCTCAATCTTGGCCAGAACTACATCGAGGCCTATTACGGCCGCAGTGATCGCCGCAATGCCGGCGTTGCCAAGCCCACTCAAGACGAGGAGGCAAGCCATTGACCGTAGTTGCCAACAAAAAGCCTCTAGTCGAGGCGCGCAACGTTCATAAATCCTTCGATCACCTGGAGGTTCTTAAGGGTATTGATCTGGATGTGATGCCAGGTGAAGTGGTGGTTATTCTTGGTCCCTCGGGGTCCGGCAAATCCACCTTCCTTCGCTGCATCAACCACCTCGAGACGATTCAGCAGGGCGCGATTGCGGTGGACGGCGAGCAGATCGGCTACCGGATAAGGAACAACCAGCTGGAAAAGCTTTCGTCCAACAGCATTGCGCGCCAACGCCGCAAGATCGGCATGGTGTTCCAGCAGTTCAATCTTTATCCGCATATGACGGTGCTGCAAAATATCATCGAAGCACCCGTCGGCGTGCACGGTGAGAGTCGCAAGAGCGCGATCGAAAATGCGATGCGCCTGCTGGAGCGCGTAGGCCTGTCGGAAAAAGCGTCCGCCTACCCGCGTCAGCTTTCCGGTGGGCAGCAACAACGGGTCGCCATCGCGCGTGCCTTGGCCATCAGGCCGAAGCTGATGCTGTTCGATGAGCCAACCTCCGCACTCGACCCCGAACTGGTCGGCGAAGTTCTTGCCACGATGAAGGATCTTGCCCGACAGGGCCTGACCATGATCGTCGTCACGCACGAAATCGGCTTTGCGAAAGAAGCGGCCGATCGGGTGGTGTTCATGGATGGCGGCCACATTGTTGAGATGGGCAAGCCGGAAGAGGTCATCGGCAACCCGCAACATCCCCGAACACAGGCTTTCCTCTCGCGCTTCCTTTAAGCGTGTGATTTCTCCCCAACTTGGCGCCAGCCTCGCGGCTGGCGTCCTTTTCGAGACCTTGGTGGACCCAATGCTGAATGACAATCACTATGCCCGCGTTTCCGATTTCGAGCCGATCGAGGCTGAACTCAAGGCGATGCGCCAATACTTGCACGCTAATCCCGAGCTTTCACTTGAAGAGGCGGAGACCGCTCGATACGTGGCGGAGAAGCTTGAGGCATGGGGCTATGAGGTGACCCGAAATGTCGGCGGTCATGGCGTCGTGGCGCGTTTGAAGAACGGCACCGGAACCAAAAGCATAGGCATTCGCGCCGACATGGATGCGCTTCCCATCCTGGAGGAAACAGGACTCCCCTATGCCAGCAAAGCGCCCGGCAAGATGCATGCCTGCGGCCATGATGGGCATACGACGGTTCTGCTCGGTGCTGCTGAATATCTGTCACGCACCCGCCGTTTCGACGGCACGGTGACACTGATCTTCCAGCCCGCGGAAGAAAACGGAAAACCCTCCGGTGCGCAGAAAATGATCGAGGATGGTCTCTTCGAGCGCTTTCCCATTGATGCAATCTTCGGCCTGCACAACCATCCGGGTGTGGCTGAAGGGACAATTTTGACACGCTCTGGGCCGATGATGGCGTCGTCCGATACGGTCAAAATCACCATCAAAGGCAAAGGCGGCCACGCCTCGCGCCCTCACCTCACCATCGACCCCATTGTCGTTGCCTGCAACCTCGTCGTCTCGCTTCAGACGGTCGTCTCCCGCAACATCGACCCCACCCAGACAGCCGTCGTCACTGTCGGCACGATCCATGCGGGAGAGGCTGTCAACGTCATCCCGGAATATGCGAAGCTGGCACTCAGTGTGCGCTGCTTCGAGCCCAAGGTCCGCGAACTTCTGGAGCGCCGCATTACCAAGCTCGCACAGTCCATGGCGGAAGCCTATGACGCGACAATCGAACTCGAATACGAACGCGGCTACCCTGTCGTGAGCAATTCTGAAGCCGAAACTGCCTTCGCGCGGCTCGTGGCGGAAGAGTTGATCGGCAGCGACAAGGTCACCACCTGCCCCCTTATCCCCGGAAGTGAGGATTTCTCCTATTTCCTCGAACGTAAGCCAGGCAGCTTTCTGCGCCTTGGCAACGGCCTGAACTCTGCCATCCTACATAGCCCTAAGTACGACTTTGCCGATGGAAGTCTGACGGTGGGCGCCGCCCTTTGGGCACGCTTGGCAGAGCGCTTCCTGCAAGAATGATACTCTTGAGCAGAGCCGAACGGAGGCATGTCAAAGTTCTCAACCGGACGAAACGTCCTACGCGCGATAGCCTGCATTAAGGCACATCAATATCGGGATCGTAGACCGCTTCCGCGACGAAACGCTTACCTTCCAGGTCGAATGCGAGCCTTCACGCCACCTCGAGGTGTGAGGGCTCCAAGCCTTCCGCGGAGACCGGTTGCGGAGACTTGGAATGTGAGTGGGAAGCGTTTAGTCGCCGAGCCACGATATCGTGGTTGAGCCACAGGACCGGACCGGAGGGTTCGGACGACTCGCCGAAAATCAACTGACCCGTTGCCTTCACGACGAGACCGCTCAGGAGGTCGCTGATCATCACCTTGCTATCCCGATGCATCCGGGTAATCTCACTGGAAGTGCCGATCGTGAGATCGGCCTGCGCTTGACTGTTCGCCATTGGCCATGCCGAAAAATCGTAAAACGGGTGCATGACCTCGCTTGCCTGCATCTCGGTGATCTTATCGAAGACGTCCTTCATGGTTAAGCCGTCGGCCAAAAGCGTCTCACAAGCCTGCCACTGCTCATCGGCCCACGTCCCGCCGTTCTCTTTTTTCAACGCCAGAAGCAACGGTATGAGGGGCAATTCGATGCCGGTGAATACATCAGACGAATTGGTCCGGATCTCTGGACAGTTGTAGACAGTCGCTCTGATGCCTGTTGCCCAGGCTTCCTGTGCGATCCCTTCGAGCCGCATCTTCGCGTAGCCCTGGGTGTAATTTGTATAGGTCTGCCAACGATAGCTTCCGTCGATGAGAACCGCTGATCCATGGTAACCATAAGCGGTGTATCGGACTTGGCCGCCCGAAGCCTCGACACGTTCACGGATGGCCGCGCTGAAATCGATGAGGTGGCGGAACGTGTTCGCGGAAACCTCGTCGAAATTCTGCAGAATGAGTTTTCCCAGGTCGCTATCGACCAGCCTCTGCGATGACATATGGCGGGGTCCGGTCCCCTTGTAAATTCGATTGGCAATGACGAGAAACACCTTCGCCTTCGGGATGCCGCCAGCCATCGTGTGGGCGAAGAAAACATTGCGACCATCGGCGATCATTCCGTCCAGAACGGTCATGACCTTTGAAAGCGACTCCGTAAAGCGCGCAGTGGCAATGTCGCGGCATTGCGCAATATAGTCCCAATCGAGCTTGTCCTGTTCCCAGCTCTCGAGCGTCATCTTAGCCAGGAGATCGGTTGGAGTCGGGCCGCCTTCGGGCGCATCGAGATCGAAGCCCGCCATAAGGGGTATGTTGATGATCCTACCGCCCAACTGGGCCTCCGCCGCAGACAACTCATCTGCGTCGAGGGGGCGCAGTGCGTTGTTCTCGTCGCGCCGCCCAACGGTGATTCCGACAATCTCCATCCCAGCCCGCTTGGCTTCGTCGAGCAAGCCAGTCGCGTATCCGCGGCCGAACAGTTCGCCGAAAAGTACAAAAACATCGCCTCTACGGAAGACCGTGTTTTCGGAAAGATGATTCAGTGCGACCAGATTTTTCATGCTGTCAGCTCTTTACTTCATTTGTTGGCGAGGGCCACCTCACGCGAACTTTCACGAACACATGCCCGCAATCGCGCCGAATAGGAACTCATTTTCGGTGACTGTTTATTTCAAAACGTGAAGTCGGCCTCTGCCGGTTCTACAGCAAGGCGAGACCTGGCGGTCTTCAGGCCTCAGTGGTGATAGGCAGAAGCGACAGGCGGTGGCGTGGCCGTTCGGAGTATCGCAATTCCCGCTCGCGATCGTCGCTGTCGCTTTGATGAGACTTCTATTTGCCCCCAACGCGAACGTCGTCGGTGTCTGCGCTTGGGTCAAAAGATCGAATGATCACACGAAGCCTGTAATGATTGATGCCGAGATCGTCCGCCGGTGCCCGCGCTTCCGAACCTTTCAAAAGGTGCAGCCGGAACAACACTCAGCGATTGCGCGTGCATGCATATCCTGGGGTAGAAGCTGCCTTCGAAGCTCTCACCGGCACGCGGCGCGCCAAATCTTCTTGAAGCAGAAGGTGACGAATTTCGCCGAGTATCTCAGCCCGCCGCGACGCTTTATCCGCCAGCCGCCGGGAGAGATCGCCATCTGTTGCGTCAGCTGCGAAATGGTTCGATGTTTCGTTTTCAACAATATCGCGGAGGATGTTCATGAGCACAAGGTTCTTCTCGTGCATCTGAGTCACCATTTCCTTCACGTTAAAACGCTGAGACATGACCGTCATTCCTGCTCAAGATTAAACTCTCGCTACTAACGAGCCAGAACCGGAATGGTCCCCCTCATCAATCGACATTCGCCATTTCAATCAGCCTCGCGCAAGCTTCGAGCCGGCGCAGTCGATCAAAGAAAGCGAATTACGCAGCCGGATTGATGCATCAGCGATGTTCCGGACTCCGTTGCAAGCGTCTGAAGGCGGCTAGACACTGGAAGCAGGGTCAAGTGGTGCGCTGCCATCGAAGTGTGTCACGCACGGAACCGGTCGAAGGCGGTGAGGCGTTTGATTGGTGGATCGACGTCAGGATATCTGTAGATTTCGGCCCTAAGGTAGCAGAGCTCCTCCTCAAGGGTTTCCTCCCCGACCTCGATCCACCAGGATTTGGGACGCCCGTCACTTCCGTCGGACCAGCGGTAACCTCGTGCCTTCAGATGATCCTTCATATCGAAGGGACTGTTCTCGGCAAAGATCCGCACTTTGGACCTCTGGCTCGCCTCATAAAGTTCGGCAAAAGCGGTGGAAGGCGCTCCGTCAACTTCCCGAGCCAAGACCTCCAGAAGTGCAAAGCAATCATCGACCGCACGATGGCCCTCATGAAAATAACCGGCCTGCCCAAGCAGATATCCGAGCTTCGTCCCTTCATACCCGCGCAAGGACCAATCGACCTCGGCGTTGGAGCACGCCCACGCTTTACCGGAAAAAATCGCGGAAAACACCTCACAAAACGGCCTGTCGAAGCGCGCATTATGGGCGATCATTAAGTCAGCCGGTGCGATCAGCGCCTCAAGAGCCACCATGTCTATCGTCTGGCCGAACACCATATCATCCGTGATCCCCGTAAGCTTGGTGATGTCCGCAGGAATAGCGCCGCCCGGCTGCTGAAGCCCGCCATAGACGCCCGTCACGTCGCCGATAACGCCTGTTGCATCGAAGGTGAAGGCGACGACGCCAATCTCGATGATCTCGTCCTTTCGATAATCAAGACCTGTGGTCTCTGTATCGATAATGATGCCCTGGAGGGGGTATTCAGGCCGGGGAGCAGATCTGATTGCCCGAGGAACAAGTTTGTTCAGGATTCTATATCGCCCCGTCATCGTCAGATGACGGACCATGTCTTCTTCCGTAATAGAAATGGCATGCTTATCGGACCTCCGGGATTTGGAAGGGCTATGCGACACCGCATTGCCACGCAGATCCTGATCCGAAAACATGTCAATCTGTTCTGTCATGCCTGCAATCGAAACCCCGGCGCCAATCTTGTGTCTTCAAAACACAGCTAGATCGGCAGATCAACCGCGTTGGCTGGACAGTCCACGCTGTTCGGCAAGGCGTCGTTGGGCTCGACACCCCTTATCCCTCTCAAGCGCCAGGCTGTTCCGGGTTCCACAAGAGGATCGGACTGGTGCTCTCGTAAGCCATACCGTTTGGATAACTGATCGCCTCAAACTGCAGGCCCCAAGGCGCTTGAAAATAAAGGATTGATTGACCAGCGATAGGGCCGTCCTGGATAGGAAGGGGTCCAAGGCGTGTTTCGACGCCCATCTCGTCCAGATAGGCTTTTGCTGCGGCGATGTCGCGCACATAGAATGCAATGTGAAAAGCACCGATATCGCTATTCTTCTGCTGTAGATCGCGCTGGTCTGGTGCGGAATATTCGAAAAGCTCGAGATTTGAACCGTTGCCACAACGGATCATGGCAGCGCGTTCGATACGGGCTCGCGGATGAACGCCGAGCGCCTCGGTCATGAAACTCCCTTCCGGATCGCCGATCGGTCCGAAAGTGAGCACATGGATACAACCAAGCACCTTGTCGAAGAAGTCGATGGCCTCATCGAGGTTCGGCACGGTGAGCCCGGTGTGGTCGTGACCGACGAGGCCCGGAAGGCCTTTTTGAGGGGACGTATTCATGACAGGTCTCCGATCAGGCTGCGATCTTGTTCTTCGAGTTTGAATGCCGCGTTCATGCGGCTGGCTCAAGCGAAGGCGCTGGCCGCGTCAGCCAGCCGTCATCGATTTCGGGAAGAGGAATGGCATCGAGCAGCAGGCGCGTGTAAGGGGTTTTGGGAGCATCGAAGACGGCTTCACATGTCCCCTCCTCCACCACTTCGCCGAAGCGCATGACGGTAACGCGGTCGCATATGGCGCGGATGACAGAGAGGTCATGGCTGATGAAAGCCATGGCAAGGCCCATCTCCTGCGATAACTCTTTCAGCAGGTTCAGCACCTGCGCCTGGGTCGAGACGTCGAGACCGGAGACGACCTCATCGGCGAGTACGAAATCCGGTTTCATCAGCACGGCGCGAGCGATGCCGATCCGCTGACGCTGGCCACCGGATAGTTCATGCGGGGCGCGATCCAGCGTCACAGCGGGCAACGACACGCGGTCGAGAACCACGCGCACCTGCCGCTCGGCATCGCGACGATCACTCGCAAGACCATGCAGGAAAAGGGGCTCAACGAGAATCCGGCGAATGGTGTGGCGCGGATTGAGAGATGCCATCGGGTCTTGGAAGATCATCTGCATACGCCGGCGCAACGGACGCATGGCCTCAGGAGACAGCTCCGTGATGTCCTGCCCATCAAAACGAATGGTTCCGGCCGAGACAGGCACCAGTTTCAGCAGCGCCCGACCGAGCGTCGTCTTTCCCGAGCCGGACTCACCGACAATGCCGACTGTCTCCCCACGCTTGATCGACACATCGACGCCGTGCAGAACACGAACGCCTGTTTCGCCACGCCCGAAAAGCCCCTTGCTCGCACCATAGGTGACTTCGACGCCCTTGGCTTCAAACAGAAGATCAGTCATCTCGCACTCCTCTCAGCAATGCCGATTTCGGCACGCAACTGCCGGAAGATAGCTTCGGGCACGGGCTCCAGCCCTGCGCCGGGTCGATCGTAGCGCGGGCCAGCAGCGATCAGCGCGCTGGTGTAGGCATGCTTTGGTGCAGTCAGCAGATTTCTGGTTGCCCCATGCTCAATAACCTTGCCAGCGTAAAGCAGAGTCACGCTGTCGCAGATCTTTGCCACGACACCGAGGTCGTGGGTCACAAAAATAACGGCGGTACCATGCGCTTCCTGCATGCGGCGAATGAGGCGCAGGATTTCCTTCTGCACAGTTACATCAAGCGCGGTCGTGGGCTCGTCGGCAACAACGAGCTTGGGGTTCAACGCAAAGGCAGAAGCGATCAGAATACGCTGGCGCATGCCTCCGGAGAGCTCATGCGGATAAGCGTTCAACACCCGCTTCGGATCACGGATCTGCACCTCATCGAGAAGGTGGAGGGCACGCTCATGAGCTTCCCTTTTCCCCATGCCGAGCTTCAGCCGCAATCCGTCAGTGAGCTGCGCCTCGATCCGCCGCGCCGGGTTTAGCGCGGTTTGCGGGTCTTGCGGGATCAGCGTGATGTCGCGACCCATCATGTCGGCAAGCTCGCGGCGCGGCAAGGCGAGCAGGTCACGCCCCTCGAAGCGGATAAAGCCGCCAATAATCTGGACAGTAGACGGTAGAATGCCGAGTAGCGCCTTGGCGATGGTCGATTTGCCCGCGCCGGATTCACCCACGAGACCGCGCACCTCACCCCGTTCTAGAGTAAGCGAAACGTCACGAAGGACGGGCGCGCCACCGTCACGTGTGGAGATGGCACTGAGGCCTTCGATAGCAAGGAGGGGCTGGGTCATCGGCGCATCACCGGGTCTAGGGCTTTGCGCAGACCGTTGCCCAATTGGTTGAAGGCAAGAACGGTGGCGAAGAGCGCGAGGAGAGGAAAGACGAACACCCACCAACCCTGGTGAATCATCTGACGACCTTGCGCAATCATACCACCCCATGTCGGGATGTCGGAGGAAAGCGATAGGCCGACGAAGGAAAGGATCGCCTCGACTATGACGGCAATGCCCATTTCAAGGCTGACAAGGGCGATGAGAACCGGAGCCACATTCGGCAAAATCTCACGCCAGAGAATATGACGGCGCGAGAAACCGATTGTTTGGGCGGCCATGACATAATCAAGCTGGGCCTGCGCCATCGTCTCGGCCCGCACCACGCGGCAAAAGCGCGTCCAGTCGATGATGACGATCGCGGCAATGACCGAATGGAGGCCCGAGCCTAGGACTGCGACGAGCAGTACGGAAAGAAGCACCGGCGGGAAGGCCATCCATATGTCGACAAGGCGCGAGATGATCCGGTCCGCCCATCCGCCATACCAGCCGGCGGCGAGCCCCATCAAGGTCCCGATAATGGCGGACAGGCTGGCGGCCACGAATGCAACGGTGAGCGCGATCCGCGAACCATAGAGCACACGGGAAAGAACGTCACGGCCGAGGTCGTCTGTGCCGAGATAGTAGCCCGGTTCCGCTCCTGGATAGCTCGCGGGCGGCATGTTGCCCAGCATCAGATCCTGTTCAAGAGGGTCTTTCGGCGCAATGGAGGGCGCAAAAATCGCAATGAGCAAAAGGATGAGGATAAAGCCGCCGGCGATCACCACCCGCGGTTCGCGCAAAAGCGGTTTGATTGTCTTCATCGGGAGACTCCAGAGGCGGACAGGCGCATCCATGGTGCTTGCTATCTCAGACATCTCAGCCATGGGCGGCGGTCCTCGGGTTTAGCCATGCTGCGATGAGATCGACCAGGATATTCACGAGGATGAAGATCGCGCCGAAGGTCAACACGATGCCCTGAATGAGAGGAAGATCTCGATTGATGACCGCATCGATCGCCATGTTACCGAGGCCGGGATAGGAAAAGATGCGCTCCACGATGACCGTACCGCCGATCATGAAGGTAAATTGCACGCCGGTAAGCGTCAGCGTTGGACCAACGGCATTGCGCAACGCTTCCTGAAGCACGAGCCGAAGCGGCGACATGCCTTTCAACCGCGCCAGCAGCACATAATCCTGCACCATGGCCTCCGCGAGTGCTTCCTTCAGCGTCCGGACAACGATCGCCGACAAAGGCAAACCCAGCGCCAGCATGGGCATGACCATATGGGAAAGAACATCACCAAAAGCCGCGAATTTGAATGTGATCAGGCTTTCGATCAGGTAGAAATCCGTGTGAAAATCTGTCGATATTCCGGGATCTATACGACCGGATAAAGGGAAAAGCGGCCAGAACACACCCAGCAGCAGGACAAGCGCCAGCGCCCAAACGAAATCCGGCACGGCAAGGAACAGGCCGTTGATGAAATCCAGCGCGGGATCGAGCGTTGTGCCCCGCGCGAGCGCGCCGAGTATCGCGATCATACCACCGGCAAGAACTCCGAAAACCAGCGCGGCAAAGGCAAGCTCCAGCGTTGCAGGCAAGCGGCCTCCGATCAATTCCAGGACATCGCGGCGTTGCGAGATCGATGTGCCGAAATCACCCTTCAGCACGTCGCCAAACCAGATGCCGAATTGCTGTGGCAGGCCGAGATCGAGGCCATAATGGGCGCGTAGTGCTGCGATGTCGGCAGGGGTCGCACTGGGCGAGATCATCATAGCAATCGGATCGCCCGGCACGATCCGCAAGAGACAGAAAACGATGACGGCAACGCCGATAAGCGTCAGCACCGCCATTGCAAGACGATTGAGAAGATCGGAAATGGTCATGATCAAACCCTCCTGTTGCCGTCAGCGTCGGCATTGCCGAACGCGCGGTTCTGCGACAGGGTAAGCAGCGCCACGACAAACGGGGGCGCGACGCTGCTCTGCTTCGTCAGGCCTTGGAGACTAAGGTCGGCTGAAGTGCGCTTGAAACATTGGGCGTGACTTTCAGCGAAGACTTGAAGACGATGGGCTGTACATATTGCAGGACCGGGATGACGTAACCCTGTTCAGCAATATACTTGTCAGCGGCCTTCCACCCGGCAATGCGCTTGGCCTCGTCCTTCTCACCCCAGAGCGGTCCGATCAGGGCGTCGACATCGTCACTCTTCCAGGCCGAGTGCGGCGACTTGGAGAACATGGCAAAGCCGGTCGATGTTGTTGGATCGCCGATTGCGTTGCCCCAATTATAGAAGGCGGCAGGGGCGAGCTTGTGACCGGCTCGCAGCTCGAAGTGCTTGGCCACCTCGTAGACTTCGATCTCGGCTTCAATACCGACCTTGCGCCACATGCCAACGATCGCCTGGATCATCTCGTAATCTTTAGGCTTCAAGCCACGGGTAGTCTGGATCTTGAACTTGACAGGCTTGTCCTTGGAGAAGCCGGATGCCTTGAGAAGCGCAACTGCCTTTTCTGGATCGTAGCCAACCTTGATGGAGGCGTCATAGGCTTCGTATTCCGGAGCTTCCAATGTGTCGATCGGAACGCCGTAACCACGAAGAAGCTTCTTGACGATACCTTCTTTGTCGATCGCGTGATGGGCCGCAAGCCGGACGTTCTTGTCGAGCATCGGTTCGACATTGGTAATGAAGATCATGCCGATGTCGGAGATCGGCGAGGAGACGCCGCCGAGACCCTTCTTGGCCTTCAACCGGTCGAACTCCTCATAAGGAATTTCGAGCGTGACATCCGAGGAGCCGGACTCGATCTCGGCGACGCGGCTCGTCGGGTCGGTGACGAATTTGAAGATGACGGTTTCGAAAGCGGGCTTGCTACCCCAGTAGTTGGGGTTTGCCTTGAGCCGGAGGAAAGAGTTGCCCTCGTAGGCGTCAAACATATAGGGGCCTGTGCCGACAGGTTTCTTTTCGAAACCTTCCGCCCCGACCTTTTCATAATAGGCCTTGGGCAGGACATAGCCGGTCAGGAAGGCCATCCACTTAAAGATCGTCGGGTCGAAGTTGAGAACATCGGCCGTGATCCGCTTGCCTTCAACCTTGTAATTGCCGATGCTGGCCCAAACGCTCGCGACAGGATTGCCGCTGTCGGGCTTGCCTGCGCGGGTCAGCGACCAAACGACATCTTCTGGAGTGAAGTCCGAACCGTCATGCCACTTCACCCCTTCGCGTACATCCATCCAGACCTTGGTTTTATCGTCGTTCCAACCCCAATCCGTCAGCAAGCCGGGCTCGAAGGAAAGATCGGGCTTCTGGCCGATATATTGATCGTAAATAGAGCGATAGATCGCCTGGATTGCCGGGTTCACGCCCGATAGTCCCACCGTCCCGTCAAAAGACGGCAGGTTAGAGTTGAAGGCAATCGTCAGAGTATTTGTTTCTGCGGCCTGAACCGGAATTCGTCCGGCAAGAATGCCGGTCAGAACGGTAGCCGCACCTAGTCCCAGTACGCCACGACGCGTCATGTCAGTCATTTTGGACTCCTAAAGTTCCCCTTGAAGGACTTCCGGTGTTTCCCGGATTAGTTATTGTTTTAAACTTAAAATTAAAATCGTGATTTTGACAAGAGCCCTGTGGCCCATTTGCGAAAATAATATGAAAAAGGATATTTCTTGATACAGCCTCACAGGTCGTCATTACCTCAACTTCTCCCGCATTCGCGGGGGATTGAGCCACCGCAAACCCAGATAACTAGGGATAAGGCGCGGGCGAGGCAGCGATGGAAAGGGGAAATATCAGAGCGTTCTGAAGCCGACTTATTTTAAGCTTGATGGATTATCGAGAAGATGTATGCATACAGAAATAATCAAAACACTGGTGGACGAGATGGCTGATTTCGATGCGGTGGTTCTAGGCGCGGGTCACAACGGGCTTGCGGCCGCAGTTCATCTGGCCGCGAGAGGCTGGAAGGTCGCGGTGGTGGAAGCCAAGGCGAGTGCGGGCGGTGCCGTAAAGACCCAGGAACTGATCGAACCTGGCTTCCGTCACGATCTAGCAGCGATGAATCTCTCGATGTTTGCTGGGTCCGCATTTCATCAGACCTATGCTCAAGAGCTTGCCGCCCATGGTCTGAAATTCGTGCCCGCCTCCAAGTGTTTTGCCAGCGTTTTTCCAGATGGGACCCATCTCGGCATCGGCACCGACCTTGCGGCCAACAAGGCGGCGATCGCTGAACTGTCGGCTAAGGATTCCGAGAGCTTCGCCGCCATGTCGGCTGATTTTGGCGCCAAGGCTCCGCATCTCTTTGGGCTTCTGGGCGCGCCAATGCCTTCACTTGCAAGCGTGAAGACCGTTTGGAAAGCCTGGAGAGCCGGCGGCATTCCTTTACTGACCGACCTGCTCCGACTGCTTCTTTCGTCGCCACGCGGCTTTCTTGACCGACATTTTGACAATGAGAAGCTGAAGGTGACCATGGCGACCTGGGGTCTGCATCTCGACTTCCCGCCAGACGCGTCCGGGGGTGCGCTTTTTCCCTATCTGGAAACGATGGCTGATCAGGCCTTTGGCATGGTGATTGGCGAAGGCGGCGCGGATACCATCATCAAGGCAATGGTGAGCCTGCTAGAGCGCAAAGGTGGAGAGATTTTCCTCAATTCTCCCGTTACCTCTGTGGACGTTTTCAGTGGCACGAAGAAAATCGTGACGCTCGCGGACGGCCGCAGGCTGACGGCGAAGCGCGCTATCATCTCGAACATTCATCCCAAGCTTCTCTTCAACGGCATTGTGAAAAACAGTCCGCTCCCGACGAGATTTACCGAAGGACTGAAGGCGTATCGCGCTGGACCAGGCGCAATGATGATCCATCTGACATTGGATGACTTGCCGGATTGGGCAGCCTCTCCAGAGCTGAAATCCTACGCTTATGTCCACATCGCGCCCACGCTCTCCATGATGACGAGAGTCTATGACGACGCAATCTCCGGTCTTCTGCCGCAAGAGCCTGCCCTCGTCGTCGGTCAGCCAACGGCGCTTGATCCAACCCGCGCGCCGAATGGCAAGCATGTGCTCTGGGTGCAGGTGCGTGTGCTTCCGGCGGAGATCAAGGGCGATGCTGCTGGCGAGATCGACGCGAAAGACTGGCTGTCTGTGAAAGATGCCTATGCGGAGCGCGTCATTTCGATCATCGAGAATTATGCGCCCGGTTTTCGTTCAAAAATCCGTGGGCGGTCTGTTTGGTCACCGCTGGATCTGCAGGCAGAGAACCCCAATCTGATCGGCGGTGACAGCCTGTCTGGTTCGCACCATCTCGACCAGAACTTCCTCTTCCGCCCGGTTGCAGGCTATTCACGCTATAAGAGCCCTATTGAGGGTATTTACATGTGCGGAGCGGCGACGTGGCCAGGTGCGGGAACGGGTGCTGGCTCCGGCTTCATGCTGGCGAAAATGCTTGCGGGATAGCAGGCGGGCAGACTGGAGATAGCGTTGGGCAAGTTCCTGAACGCCGGCCGCGTTTTGCTAAATGGAGAGTCTAATCGCAGACCTCTCTCGACAGGTGCGGGAGGCTGTGTTTCTAGGTAGTTAGAGAACCGCCTGCAGACCTGATGGCGTCTACCGTATCAACATCACTGAGAGCAGCAGGACCAAGATCGACCAAACGAATTTCTACTCCTGCGTTTTGAAGAATTGCTTTAGCGCCTTCGTCGCCTTTCAGTTGCGTCATCCTCTCGAACAGATGAGCCGGAATCACAACCGGATGCCCGGCTTGATCCCCACTCGCTCCACGAACCAATTGACGACCTTCCAACGCACGGAACGCCGCAATCAGCCGATCGATGTGCTCTTCTGTGATGGCTGGCATATCCGCAAGCATGATGAGCGCACCAGCGCAACTGCCCAGGCTTTCGTGCCTGAACCCGCAGCTAAGCGAGGTCCCCATGCCGGATAAGAAATCTTCATTGAACACGATAGATAGCGGAAGATCGCCAATCACCCGTTCGATCTCCGAGGATCGGTGTCCGGTCACAACAACCACCGAAGAAAGCCCGGAGCGAAGCATCGTCTCAGCCGACTTTCGCACGAGCGGCGCGCCGTCAAACTCCGCCAAGAGCTTATGATGCCCACCCGCTATTCTGCTCGATTGGCCCGCAGCGAGGAGTATCCCGCCTACCCTCATCACATCCGAACTCCTTCACTCCGAGAATCCATATATACCAACGCCCGCTCGCCCCAAAAGCATCGCGTATTTTTGGTGTCAGGGAGGGAAGGTTTCCAATCTCGCGGCAGCCACATCGGCAAGCACCGAAAGTGCCAGCGACGCTGCATCGCGTGTCGGACCGAAGAGACCGATCGGCGCACGGATACGGTCGATGCTTTCTGAGGAAACGCCTGCTGTGCGCAACAACTCTGTGCGCCGTCGATGCGTGCGGGTGCTCCCCAGCGCACCGATGTAGAAAGCTGGGGACTGCAAAGCGCGCTCCAAGACAACCGCTTCCAGATCGAGATCATGATGAAGAAGTACCACCGCTGTGAACGTATCGATGTCGATCGCGTCCGAGTTCCTCGAAGAGGACAGTAACTGTATCTCATAGCCAGAAGCCTGCGCCAAGCGGGAGACTGCCTCAGCTTCCGCGGTTTGGCCGGAAATCACGACACGGCTGAGTGGACGATAGACGGACAGGAAATAACCGTCGTACCAGCCTGAACGAGGTGGAACAGTTGGACTATGCGTCAGCGCCTGCGATTTTGCGTCATAGCTCAACGCGACAGTCCGCCGGGCGGAAAGCTGATAGAGGACGGTCTCCAGCGGCTCGATGGCGTGAAGCACATGGATGGCAATCGTCACACCGCCTCCGCATGGAAGAACAATATCGAAAAATGGCGAGCCCTCGCCGTACTTCACAACGCGGTCGGCGCCATCCGCAATCGCCTCTAGGGCCTCGGCCGCAACAGCAGCTTCAATGCAGCCACCGGACAAGTATCCGCAATAATGCCCGTTCGATGATACGGCAAGGTGGGCGCCAAGGGAGCGTGCAGCCCCACCTCGAATTTCAACCAGCGTCGCAAGAGCGGCTCTACCACAACCCAAAGCATCTAAAGCAAAGCGAATTATCTCCGCCGGATCGTCAGAACTGTTTGCCCGTACGGGTACCGGCAGTGCGGTGGAGATGGAAGCGCTCACGTCATTCCCTCAAAGTGAGCGGTGGCCAAAAGGCCACCGAAGTTCGATTATGCAAGCTCCGGCAACTTGCTGATCAGCTTGTCCAGGGTCACGGGGTAATTTCGAACCCGGATTCCCGTGGCATTATAGATCGCGTTGGCGATGGCTGCGGAGACGCCGCACAGACCAAGTTCTCCGATGCCCTTTGCTTTCATTGGCGACGAATAGGGATCGGTTTCGTCCATGAAGATGACCTCCTGATGCGGAATGTCGGCATGGACCGGCACCTCGTACCCCGCGAGATCATGATTGACGAAGAAGCCGTGCCGCGTGTCAACCGCAAGCTCCTCGGAGAGAGCCCCGCCCGCTCCCATCGTCATGGCGCCAATCACCTGGCTCCGAGCCGTAATCGGGTTCAAGATTCGCCCGGCGGCGCAAACCGCCAACATGCGGCGTATGCGCGTCTCGCCGGTTGCCACGTCAACGCCGACTTCGACAAAGTGGCCGCCGAATGTAGACTGCTGATGGGTTTTTGTCAGATCGCCCCACTCCATCGAGTCTTCGCCAACAAGGCCATCCTGGCCGGCGGCGTCTGACAGCGCTACCGTGCGATTACCTGAACGCACCTTGCCGTCCTCAAAGACCACGTCGGATGAGTTGAAGCCAAGCTTACTCGCGACAGCTTCGCGGAGTTTGATACAGGCCGCGTAGACACCGGACGTTGCGGAATTCGCACCGAACTGTCCACCCGAACCGGCTGAGATGGGGAAGTTGGAATCTCCAAGCCGAACGATCACGTCCTCCACCGAAACGCCCATCATCTCTGCGGCAGTTTGAGCGATGATCGTATAGCTGCCGGTGCCGATGTCGGTCATATCGGTTTCGACGGTAACAATGCCATCGCTACCGAGTTTCACCTTTGCACCGGACGGCATGACAAGATTGTTGCGGAAGGCTGCCGCAACGCCCATGCCGATCATCCAGTTTCCCTCGCGACGTTCTGTGGGACCGGTCCGCTTGTCCCATCCGAACGTCTCCGCACCACGCTTCAAACACCCGATAAGGTCGCGGTAGGAGAAAGGCCGATCGGGATTCTCTGGATCGACCTGGGTATCGTTCTTGATCCTGAACTCGATCGGATCCATCCCCAACTTCTCTGCCATCTCATCGATAGCGATTTCCAATGCCATCAGTCCGGGAGCCTCACCCGGTGCCCGCATGGCATTGCCTTCCGGCAGGTCGAGAGTGGCGAGCTTCATCGCCGTCATCCGGTTTGCTCCGCCATAGAGCAACCGCGTTTGCATCACCGCCACTTCCGGCTGCCCATCGGGCAGATCGCCAGACCAGCTTTCATGCGCGATTGCCGTGATCTTGCCGTCTCGTTCGGTGCCGATCCGGATGCGTTGAATGGTGGCTGGACGATGAGTGGTGTTGTTGGGCATCATCGGGCGAGGAAGCGTGACCTTGACCGGACGCTGAACGGACTTTGCCGCGAAGGCTGCAAGCACGGCATCTGTCCTGAGGAATAACTTGCCTCCGAAGCCGCCGCCAATATAGGGCGACACGACGCGAACATTGTCCTTATCGATGCCCAGCGTCGTCGCAAGATCGCCACGCCACCAGTCGATCATCTGGCTCGAGGTCCAGACGGTCACCTTGTCGCCTTCCCACGCAGCGATCGACGCATGGGGCTCCATCATCGCATGAGATTGATCAGGCGTGGTATATTCGGCATCGTGCGTCACAGGGGCCGCTGCAAAAGCGGCGTCGAATTCACCGGCTGAGCTTTCCGGCTCTGTCTTTGGGTCCGGGGTCTCGGCATTATCCATCTCCGCCCGCAGGTCGAACCGTCCCTTCGCCGGCGCATAATCGACGCGAACCAGCGATGCAGCCGCTCGCGCCTGCTCGAACGTCTCGGCCACAACGATCGCGATCGCTTGGTGATAGTGCTGTACTTCGCTTCCGCCGAAGAGTTTGGCGGTATTGTACTCGCCCTTCTCGAGATCGCCGACATCGAGCGTGGTGATCACATCCAAAACACCCGGTGCGGCTTTTGCAGCAGATGTATCGATGGAGGTCACATGGCCCTTGGCGATCGCTGAACCGACCGGATATCCGTAGGCATAGGGAACGCCTGGTTCATGCCGCTCATAGGCGTAGGTCGCCTGACCTGTTGTCTTCAATTGTCCATCAATGCGGTGGATCGGCTTACCGACGACCTTCAATCGATCGATGGGGTTTGTTGTCGCTGGCTTTTCAAACTTCATCGATTAAACCCTCGCTTCTGCAAGAACTGCGCCGAGCGTTCTTTCGACCAGATCAATTTTGAATGCGTTTTCGCTCGTCGGACGCGCGCCCTCCATCAATGCTGTGGACATGGCACGCGCGCCGTTCGGCAACTCGCCTTCAGCGCCTTCGACACGCCAAGGTTTGTGAGCAACACCGCCGACGGCAACTTTCCCAGAACCGTCCGGCTTGATGACAGCCGCGACGGACACAAGCGCAAAAGCGTAGGATGCGCGGTCGCGCACTTTGCGATAGATTTGCTTCCCTCTCTCAGGATTCGGCAAAACCACGCTGGTGATGAGTTCTCCTGGCTGCAATTCCGTCTCGATATGCGGGGTATCGCCCGGCAGCCGATAAAACTCTTCAAGCGTCATAGAGCGCTGGCTTCCATCCGGCTTGATCGTCTCGACCTTTGCGTCCAGAGCCCGCAGCGCCACAGACATGTCGCTCGGATGAGTAGCGATACAGGCGTCACTCACCCCAATGACAGCAAGCTGGCGGGTATATCCCCCGATGGCGGAACAGCCACTGCCCGGCTGCCTCTTGTTGCAGGCCTGATTGGGATCGTAGAAATAGGGACAGCGCGTGCGCTGCAACAAATTGCCCGCCGTCGTGGCCTTGTTTCGCAGCTGCCCAGAGGCTCCCGCCACAAGCGCGCGCGACAGAAGCGGATAGTCGCGACGCACCGTCTCATCCGCAGCCAGATCAGTGTTTCTGACGAGAGCACCGATTCTTAAGCCACCCTCGGATGTGGTCTCGACTTGGTCCAGGCCAAGTCCATTGACGTCAATGAGGTGTGTGGGTCTCTCGATTTCTAGCTTCATCAGGTCAAGGAGGTTGGTGCCACCGGCGATGAACTTTGCTCCGTCATGCTGAGCAGCGGACTCTGCGGCGCCTTTGATCGACGTGGCTCGCTCGTAGGAAAACTCTCTCATGCGCTTACTCCCGCAACATCTTCAATGGCTTCGAGAATGTTGGAGTAAGCCCCGCATCGACAGAGATTCCCGCTCATGCGCTCTCGCACTTCCGAGGGTGAAAGCATGGTGGGCTCTGTCAGATCAGCTGTGACATGGCTCGGAATATTCGCCTTTATTTCTTCCAGAACAGCGACGGCGGAACAGATCTGTCCCGGCGTGCAATAGCCACACTGAAAGCCGTCGTGCTTGATGAACGCCGCCTGCATCGGGTGCAGATTGTCCGGCTCACCCAGACCTTCGATGGTGGTGATCTCATCGCCTTCATGCATGACCGCAAGCGTCAGACAGGCATTGATGCGACGGCCATTGACCATGACAGTACATGCGCCGCACTGGCCGTGGTCGCATCCCTTTTTTGTTCCTGTGAGGTGCAGGTGCTCGCGTAGAGCGTCAAGGAGGGTAGTGCGATTATCGAGTGTCAGGCGTTCCGCTTTGCCATTGACCTCGAACGTTACTTCAGTTCTGCTTTGCAAGGCTCTGTCCTTCGTGTCTGCGGCACAAACAAGATTGCGCCTCCCCACCGCAATCGGTGCAGCCAACGGGACAAGCCATTGTCGACGTTAAAGTTCCAACCTGGAGAACGTTTTCCTAAGGAGCTGTTCGTAAAGCTGACCTGCTGAAAGATTTCCCGCCCTTGTTGGAAAGACGCTCTCAAACCTTCGTCATTGAGATCAGGAGGCGACGCAAGACATGAAACAAACACAGTGTAACGAGCAGCTGTGTTGAGACGGTTTCGTCCCAACACGCACCAAACTCCCCACGCCCGTAAGCGACTGCGTTACTTACCTTGCCCTGCCTTACCGAGGCCAAGCAGGTGGTAGAAGGCAATCGCTCCGATTGTCGCCGTCCCGATACCGTCCAGCGTAAAGCCGCCGACATTGAGCTTGAAATTGCCGGCGCCCAGAACCAACGCGATACCGACGGTGATCAGGTTTCGCGGCTCGGAGAAATCAACCTTGTTCTCGACCCAAATCCGGCCCGCCGTCGCGGCGATAAGTCCGAAGACGACCACAGAAAGTCCACCGATCACCGGCCCCGGTATTGTCTGGATGAGCGCGCCGAACTTCGGAGAGAAGCCGAGAATGATGGCGACGAAGGCAGCGACGACGAAGACGAGCGTGGAGAAGATGCGGGTAATCGCCATGACGCCCATGTTTTCGGCATAGGTCGTCATACCTGTTCCACCGAAGGCGCCGGAGAAGATCGTCGCGATGCCGTCGCCGATAAAGGCGCGACCCAAATAGGGATCGAGATCACGCCCCGTCATTGCTCCGATTGCCTTGATGTGCCCGAGATTTTCCGCCACCAGTATGACGACAACCGGAGCAATAAGGCCGATGGCCGAGGCGGAGAAGACCGGCGTTGTGAAGCGTGGCATGCCGAGCCATGAAGCCGCTTCGACGCCGGAAAAATCGACCGGCTTGCCAAGACCTAATCCGTTCGCAATCACAAGGTAGAAGAGATAAGCGATCGCGCCGCCGAGCAGAATGGGCAAGCGCCGCGCCATGCCAGGAGCGTAGACCGCGATCGCACCAACCGATGTAACTGTCAGGATGGCAATCCAACGTGAGATCTGGTCGCCATCGGGATTACCAGGACCTGTGCCAGACGCGCTTGCGATCGCAATCGGCGCAAGGACCAGACCGATCGCAGCGACGATTGCCCCGGTCAGCACCGGCGGCATCAGCTTTTCGATCCAGTTGTGGCCGGCCATCATGACGATGACACCGATCAGCGCATAGAGCACCCCAGCGGCAATGATGCCGCCAAGCGCAAGCGCGATATTCGGGCTCGCAGCGCCCGCAGCCGCACCTGTCGCGACCAGAACCGGCCCGATGAAGGCGAAGGACGAACCGAGATAGCTCGGCACACGGCCACCCACGGCGATGAAGAAGATCAGCGTCGAAATGCCGGAAAACAAAATCGAAACGTTCGGATCGAAGCCCATGATCAGAGGCGCGAGAACCGTGGAGCCAAACATCGCCACCACATGCTGGAGACCCAGCACCGCGGTTTGTCCGCCGGGCAATCGTTCGTCAGGCATGATCCGCCCTTCGGTCTTCAGTCGCCAGCGAGGAAAATAGCCGCCCATATTGCTCATTGTCGTCCTCCCACGAACGCTACGGCTTCGCGCTGGCGAGTCTCCGGAGCCAGCTCATCGCCGTGCAAAATCTTCTTTTGGTGATTTACGCCGGCCGCACGGTGTCGAATCGTCGGTAGCGCATCTCTTCCGGGGGTAGCGCGATAGCTTTGGCCTGTCATCGGCGCATGATCGTTTCCCACTGTTCTTGTATGTTCGGCAGCTTAATGATTTCCCGCTAACATTGAGAGAGGCGTCTGCTTCAGAGAGCCAACCCGCTCGCCCTGTCGAAAACATGGACCCGCTCGTGATTGATATTGGCTGCGAACAGCGAATTCGTTCTCACCAGTTGTTCGCCATCAACCACCGCGGTCACATGGTGGCCTGCAAGATCGAAAACCACATGGGTCTGCGCACCCGTCGGTTCGACCAGTAACGTCTTGCCAGAGACTATAACATCGCCTTCGCCGCCCATGGCGAAATGCTCCGGGCGTAGTCCGATCGTCACCGACTGCCCGCGCCTGACCTTGCGATCGGTGGAAATACGGATCGCCGTGCCGTTATCCAGTCGCGCTGCCGGTGCTCCGTCCTCGCCGTCAACGATGCATTCGATCAGGTTCATGGCTGGCGAGCCGATAAAGGCAGCGACAAAAAGATTGGCGGGCTTCTTGTATAGCTCGAGCGGCGTGCCTTGCTGCTCGATGCGCCCTTGGTTGAGGACGACGACGCGGTCGGCGAGCGTCATGGCTTCGATCTGATCATGCGTGACATAGATCGACGTGGTGCCGACCTTCTGATGCAGCGTTTTGATTTCGCTGCGCATCTGCACGCGCAGTTTCGCGTCGAGATTGGACAATGGCTCGTCGAAAAGAAAGACCGCCGGATTGCGCACGACAGCGCGACCCATGGCCACGCGCTGGCGCTGGCCGCCGGAAAGCTGCGAAGGTTTGCGATCCAGCAGATTGGCAAGGTCCAGCATCCGCGCGGCCTCAGTGACACGCTCCTCGATCACCGCCTTGGGTTGACCGGCGATCTTCAGATTGAATCCCATATTCTCGGCGACCGTCATATGCGGATAAAGCGCATAGGACTGAAACACCATGGCGATGTTGCGCTCGCGGGGCGTCATCTCATTGACGATCTTGCCGCCAATCAGGACGTCGCCATCGGTAATTTCCTCAAGCCCGGCTATCATGCGCAGCAGCGTGGACTTGCCGCAACCGGAAGGTCCAACCAGCGCGATGAATTCGCCGTCGGCTATCTCAAGCGAAATGCCATGGATGACCCCGAGCGAGCCGTAGGTTTTGCGAATATCTTTCAGTTCTACAGATGCCATTATCTTCCCCTCTCAGGACTTGACGGCGCCGGCCGTCAGACCCGCGATGATGTGTTTTTGCGCTAAGAAGAACACGATGATGGTCGGCAGGATCGTCATGGTGATGAAGGCCAGCACCAGCTGCCATTCCGTGCCGAACTCACCGCGATAGACCATGATGCCGAGCGGCCAGGGGTATTTGGATTCCGAGTTCAGCATGATGAGCGGCAGGATATAGCTGTTCCAGCTGCCGACGAAGGAGACGATCCCGACTGTTGCGATGATGGGGCGCGAGAGCGGCATGGAGATGTACCAGAAGAATTTCAGGTACCCGCAGCCATCGACAAAAGCTGCCTGGAACAGTTCGTCAGGGAGATTTCTGAAATAGTTGCGGAAGAGTAGGATGCTCATTCCCAGACCAAAGGCCACCTGCGGCAGCACGACGCCCCAATAGGTATCGAGCAGCCCAAGATCGCGGATACGGATAAAGAGGGGCAGGATGGCTGTCGCAGCCGGAAACATCAGTCCGAGTAGGAAGTAATTGAGCAGAAAGTTCGAGCCAAAGAACTTCACATGCGCGAAGGTGAAGGCCGCCATCGCCGAGACGACGAGCGTCAGAAACACCGTCAGGACGGCGATGACGAGTGAGTTGAAAATCTGCAGCCAATAGCGCTTTCCAAGCAGAATATCGCCGTAGTTTGCCCACTGCCACTCGGCTGGCAGACCGAAGGGATTGACGCGCAGGTCGCCGAGCGTCTTGAAGCCTCCAAGTGCCGTCGTCAGCAGCGGAATGAGCACGATGGCAGCGATGAGGGTCAGCGACACATAGAGGTAGATCCTCGTCTGCACGCTGACGCGGACGGATGTGGATGTATCAGTCATGACGCATGAAGATCCTTTTGTAACCGAAGGCGAGCGTGACGCAGATGATGAACAGCACCACCCCGACAGCGCTTCCAAGCCCGACCTGCATGCGCATGACGCCGTATGTGTAAAGGAACGTGACCATGGTCTGGGTGGAATTGGATGGACCACCGCCCGTCAGCGGCACGATCATGTCGAAGAGCTGCAACGAGCCGATCACGGCAAAGAAGATTGAAAGCCGGACCGTCGAGCCGAGCATCGGCAGGGTCACGTAGCGAAACTTCTGCCAGCCGGTGGCCCCGTCGATTTCGGCAGCCTCCAGCACGTTCTTGTCCACCGATTGCAGACCGGCAATAAACAGCATCATATGGAAGCCGAAATATTTCCAGACGATGACGGCAAGAACGGCATAGATCGCAACATCCTTATCCGCCAGCACATAGGGGTTAGCAAAGCCGAAGAAGTTAGAGATGGCGGCAAAGAGCCCGTAGTCGCCGTCATAGACAAAGCGCCAGATCAGGCCGGCGGCGACATCTGCCAGAACATAGGGCAGAAAGAAGACAAGCCGAAATGCAACGACGCCTGGTATGCGATGGGCCAACATCGTCGCAAGCCAGATCGCCAGCGGGATCTGAATGCAGATAGAAATGACGATGATCAGCGCATTGTTGATCAGCGCCTGCGAGAAGGCAGCATTGCCGAACAGAACCTGAAAGTTCTTGAGCCCGATGAACTCGCTTGGCGTGCCGTAGCCGTTCCAACGGTAAAGGCTGTACCAGGCCGCCTCCCCCATCGGCAGGATCACGAAGAGGGTGAACAACAGCAGCGCCGGAGGCAGAAAAATCAACAATGTCAGCGCGCGGTCATGCGCAACGGAGCTCTGCTTCCGCTTCGACTTGACGACCGGGCTCGCCAGTGCAGGCGCTACATTCATGGAAATATTGGTCATATTATCCGCTTTCGTATTCACGCAATGGCGATGGGCACCGCGCAAACGGCGCCCATCGTTCAGGCGGGATCAGCGAAGCTCGAAAGCATCCTGGATCTGCTGCGCGCCCTCTTCAGGCGTCATTTGACCGGAGACGATTTCGACAGAAATGTCGTTGACGACGCGGCCGACAGCGGCACCGAGGGTCTGGTCGAAGAAGTTTTGATGCCACGTCGAGGCGGCCAGCTGCTTGGCGGAATCGGCCATCAATGGATCCCTCACCGCTTCACTCGCACCGACCGCGACGGGTAAGATCATGCCCGCTGCCGCGAGCTTCTTCTCGTTATCGGCGTTGGTGAGGAAGGTGGCGAAGTCGATAGCCTCTTTCGACGCATTCTTCGTAACCGCCCATCCGTTCAGACCACCAAGGGTATCGGTGGCTTTACCGGCACCGCCCTCGACCATCGGAAAAGCAAAGCGACCGAGATTGTCGGACGAAAGGCCTTTGCCATCACCAGCATTCTTGCGCTGGTTGGCTTCGGTATTGTCGAAACCAAGGATCATCGCTGCCTTGCCATCGCCAAAGACGCCGAGCGCCTGCGGCCAGGTGGCCCCAAGATAGCCCGGTTGGAACGGTTCGAGTTTACCGAATTCCGCAAGCTGCTCCCCGGCCTTGATGATGGCAGGGTCCATGAAGCCTTCGCCCTCGCCCTTGCTCGCCGCCTCGAAGACCGCCTGGCCTCCATTGCGCATGACGAGATAGCTCCAGTAGAAATGGATCGGCCATTTCTCGCCACCGCCACCGGCAATCGGAACGATGCCGACTTCCTTGATCTTCTTCACCGCGGCGCCAAGATCATCCCATGTCTTGATGTCGTCGGCCTTAACGCCTGCCTTGGAAAATAGCTCCTTATTGTAGAAGAAGCTGACGAGGCTGACGCGATACGGCACAGCCCACACTTTGCCATCGAAGGACAGGCCATCGATGGCGGCCGGGTTATAGGTGTTTCGAATCTTGCCGCCATCGGCATCGAAAATTTCGGTCAGATCCTTGAGTGCCCCTGTCTTCGATTGCTCCTCAAGCACGCCACCGCCCCAGCTGTAGAAGAAGTCCGGCACGTCATTCGATTGCAAAAGGGTGGGGAGCTTGGCCTTGAAGGCTTCGTTTTCCAGGAATTGCAGCTGGATGTCGACATCTGGATGTTGCGTCTCGTAATCCTTGGCAATCTCCTCCCAGACAGCCACGGATTTCGGATCGAGTTCGACATGCATCCACTTGACGACAGTTGCGGCAGAAACGCTTGTTGCGCCGAGCATGAAGGTAATGGCTGTGGTCGAGGCAAGCGTGATCAGCTTGCCGCCCAGGCTTGCGCCCGCGTGCATATACGTCATGGTGATGATCCTCCCGGGGATTTCCTCACATTTATTCCCCACTCCGAATTAATTCATATAAGAATTCACTTACTGTCAAGGCGGCACGACTATTTTTCCAGTCGATGCTTGACATAGCGACGCATCTCAACGCTATTTAATCCGCGATCCGATATTAATCGGACGTCCTGATTTGCTCTGCTCAAGCTCGCTGCGACTGGACCCATGAAGACTGCCGACCCCGAACTGATGCGTGCAATCAATCGCTTGAACGTCCTCGACACTATCCGTCGTCACGGTCCTATTTCACGCGTGGAAATCAGTGAGAGGACACAGCTGTCCACCACCACTGTTTCGGCAATAACGGCATCGTTACTTGATGACGGCCTCATTCTCTCTCGCCACCTTGGCGATATACGGACTGAAGGCGCTCGAGGCCGTCCCCGCGTGATGCTGGAGCTCAATCCAGATGCTGCCCGCGTGGTTGGTGCGAAGATCGCCGCCAACCGCATGGTCTTCGTCCTCACTGATTTCTGCGGCAATGTCTTGTCGTCGCTCTCGCTGCCAATTCGCATCGACCGCCAGCCGATCGGCGTGATTGCAGACCTGATCGAAGACGGCGTTCGTCGATGCGTTGTCGATGCAGGGCTCTCGCTCGAAGATGTCGACCGCGTTTGTCTTGGCCTGCCCGGCGTAATCGAGCATCGCACCGGCAAGATCCGCTTCAGCCCGGTGCTAAGGGAAGTCAACATCGATTTTGCCGACGAGATGACGGCGCGCTTTGGAACGCCTACCATCATCGAAAGCGATGCCCATGCCGTGACACTTGGCCACCACTGGTTTGGCAAGGCGCGCGATCTTGAGGACATGGTGCTGATTTCGCTGGAGCAAACGCTCGGCCTGGGCGTGCTGCACAGAAACGATCTCTTCCGCGGCGCTGGCGGCCTCAGCCATAATCTCGGCGATCTCGTGCTTGTCGCGAGCCCGGAAGGTACCGTTCGGCTGGCGAGCCAGGCCGGCGAAAATGCGATCCTTGCGTCACGTCCAGCGGACGGACGTTTTGCCGAGGCGATCCGGCTTGGCCGGGGCATTCAACATGCCCAAGCGCTGGTGCTGGCGCAGGACAATGATCTTATCGCCGCCGCCCAACGGGCAGGTGCTGCGATAGGTCTGACGCTTGCAAATATCGTGACCCTGTTTGCTCCGCCGCGCGTCATCTTCGTTGGCTCCAGCCTCGATCTCGGCGCCCCGTTCATCGATAGCATCAGGAGTGCCTACGAGATCTCCGTGCCGCCATCCCTACAAGGCGTGGCGGAACTGGTCTTCGACAACTCCAGCGACGAGCTCTGGGCACAGGGTGCTGCGGCTGTCGCGCTCTACGAACTTTACGAATCGCCTTGGAACACCACAGGCCCAGCTCTCTGAGGAGTGAGCGGGCGCAAGCATGATGGGAGAGTAAAATATGCAAAAGGTCGGCATCGGCATCATCGGATGCGGCAATATCTCGGGCGCTTACTTGAAGGCGATGGCATCCTTCCCGATCCTCGACATCAAGGGTGTCGCGGATATGAACGCGGAGATGGCCAAAGCAAAGGCCGAGGAATTTAACGTCGCCGCGCGAAGCGTCGAGGATTTGCTGGGGGATCCGGAGATCGAGATCATCGTCAACCTGACGATCCCCAAGGCGCATGTCGAGGTGGGCTTGAGGGCACTGGATGCCGGCAAGCACACCTATTCCGAAAAGCCGCTTGGCATTAACTTTGCCGAGGGCAAACGGCTTGCTGAAGCGGCGAAAGCTAAGAAGCTGCGCATCGGTGCGGCACCGGACACGTTCCTGGGCGGCGGTCATCAAACCGCGCGGACACTCATCGATCAAGGCGTTCTTGGGACGCCAGTCGGCGGAACGGCGACATTCATGTGCCCGGGACACGAACGCTGGCACCCTAATCCCGCCTTCTACTACGAAGTCGGCGGCGGACCGATGCTGGACATGGGACCCTATTATATCACCGATCTCGTCAACCTCTTCGGACCAGTCGCCAAGGTGGCGGGCTTTGCCTTCTCTCCACGCGCAGAGCGGCTGATTACCAGCGAGCCCCGCAACGGCGAAAAAATCCCGGTTCATGTGGCGACCCATGTGGTAGGCGCGCTAGCATTCCAGAACGGCGCCATCGTTCAGGTCGGCATGAGCTTCGACGTGGCAGGGCACAAGCATGTCCCGCTTGAACTTTACGGCACTGAAGGAACCCTTTTGGTGCCAGATCCCAACCACTTCGGTGGCGACGTCCAGCTTCTGAAAAAAGGTGGCGAGTTCGAAGTTCAAGACCTGTCCTCCCCTTATGCCGATGGCAACTACCGATCGATCGGCGTCGCGGACATGGCCCATGCCATCCGCTCCAATCGCCAACACCGAGCGAATGGCGATCTGGCCCTGCACGTTCTTGAAGTCATGGAAGCGTTCCAAACCGCATCCGATACCGGCACAACCGTTTCGATCACCACCGTTGTCGAACGCCCGGCCCCGCTAGCTGAGTCACTTGTCGATGGCCGGATTGATCAATAATTCTGAGGAGGAAAAAATGCGTGAAGCACTGATAGTCTGGGGTGGCTGGAGCGGCCACGAGCCCGAGGAATGCTCGGTCATCATCAAGGATCTCCTCGAAGAGGAAGGCTTCAAGGTCTATGTCGAGCATAGCACCGAAGCCTTCGCCGATCCGTCTGTCCATGATCTCAGCCTCGTCGTTCCGATCGTCACCATGTCCAAGATCGAAAAGGAAGAGATCAAGAATCTCGCCACCGCCGTCGAAAACGGTGTTGGCATCGCCGGATATCACGGCGGCGCCGGCGACAGCTTTCGCGAATGCGTCGAGTATCAATTCATGATCGGTGGACAATGGGTTGCCCACCCTGGCAACATCATCGACTACACCGTCAACATCACCAAGCCGGAAGACCCGATCATGGCGGGCATCACCGATTTCCCCTACACGTCCGAGCAATATTACATGCACGTCGATCCTTCGAACGAGGTTCTCGCGACGACGACCTTCACCGGCGATCATGCATGGTGGATCGATGGCGTCGTCATGCCGGTCGCCTGGAAGCGCAACTACGGGAAAGGTCGCGTCTTCTATTCATCGCTCGGTCACCAGGCGAAGGAATTCGCTGTACCGCAGATGCGGGAGATCTTCCGTCGCGGCGCCAATTGGGCCGCGCGCTGACATTGTGGGAATTGACCTGATGCAAGGCCGCGTGCGTTCGCGCGCGCGTCTTCGCATAATGGTGCACTACGGAGACGGAAATTGGCTAATAACAACCCGCTGAGCGGAGTCTTCGGCTTTGAGCGTCTCTACCAAGTGGTCTGCCAGGCGCATACTGAGCGCGACGGCCGGCATAGTGGGATTGGCATGCCCGCCCGTAGGGAAGACGCAACTCCCGGCAATGAAAAGATTGCTGACACCGTGCACTTTGCAGTCACGATCGACAACGCCATCTTCAGGTGATATGCTCATCCGCGTCAAGCCGATCTGGTGAAAGCCGTCAAAGGCCTGGTCACGCAGCGCTTGCAGCCGCTCGGATGCCGGGTGCAGGTAATCAAGCTTTCCCATCCCTCTTTCTTTCAGCCATCGATCGAGAACAGCATGAGACCTCTCTATCGATACAAGGTCCTCATCACGCACCCGATAATCGATCGCAACCGTTGCCACGTGATCCTCCTCCGTCGAAGGCGACGGCACAACGGTGCTGGACATGTCGGGAGCCTGTTCGGCATGGTAGCGCAGCAGATAGCGCCGGGCGGGATTGACGATCGGCGCTCTCCGATCACGGCGCCGGAGCAGTTGGCCGATTGTCATGCGTATATCCCTCAGGGCTGACATCGAGGGGACGAGATTGCGAAGATGATCCCGGTAGCGCGTACCTCTTCGGAGCTGAGAGCCAGCGGCTTTACCATTGGCGAAAAAGCGATAAAGCCCGGTCAGTTGAAGAGCGAGAAACACGGCTGACAGTCCGGCGGAATGGTGGAGGGCATTCGAGATGGAGATCGTGTCGAGCCAGAAGACGCAATTGAGTAGGCCGAGGCGCTGTTGCGCATCACAGGAAAGCTGGAAACGGCGCCGAAAGATGCCTCCGCCTTTTGTCGCTTGAAACGACAGGGCATCGACGCTGACATCGTCCTGTAGTTCTACAATGGCAATGTAGCCTGTCAGGTGACCTTGGTAGAAGCGCCCAAGAGCAGGGGAAAGGCCATCGGGATGCGCCTTGTGCAATTGGTGGAGCAATTGCACGTTTCCAATCCCGCCTGCGGCGAGCACCAGCCTTTGAGAAGGAATTCGCGAGGTCCCCGCTTTGCCTTGAAGGTGCAAATGCGTGACGGCGCGTTCGGAATCGAGCTCGATCGAACTGAGAACCGTGTCTGGGAGAAAATGGATCAGCTTGGATTGCTCGATCCTTCTGCGGTACTCCAGGCCAAGGTTGGGCTTGGAACTCCACCATTCTATCGCGTTGCGGTGAACGTCACCGGAAGAGCGGTCTATTTGCTCCTCACCTAAGTCGGTGTCCGCGACATACAAAAACTTCAGCGCGTCTTCATAGTAGCGGCTTACCTCCTCATGGGAGATCGGCCATCCGGAGTTTGGAACGTAAGGGCGCTGAAGAAAATCGATGTCGTCAAAGGCGACGCACCGCCCTCCCCACAGCGAAGACGTGCCGCCTAGGCCACTGGCGGTGGCAGACATCAAGGGTGCGTGATGGTGATTTGCGACGCTGACATGGTGCCCTGTCTCGCCACTCTCACCCGCTTCCACCAGGAGAACGGAAATACCCTGCTCTTCCAACCTGCATGCAAGAGCAAGGCCGACCGGACCAGCTCCAACGATGCACACCTGAAACGGTATCGATGTCGCGTCAAGCGCGGTGTGAATCATGGCTTCTCATTTCTGCGAACCATGACCACTAAAGGGCGATACGGCAGTCGTGACAACGACCAGATCTTGTCCTTCACTTTCTACCCGAAGATTGCCCAAAAACGGGCGAACGATCCCTCGCGGGAGGTCGATCCAACCCTCAAGCGAACGCGAAATCCCACTCAACGCAGAACCCGCGCCGATCTGATCAAACGTACCTTCTACGAAAAAGCCCTGGTAAAAAAACGCACCTTCCGGCTGCAACGCAAAGGAGTACCAAGGCGGCCTGATCAACGAGGAAGCATCTGATAAAGGAGAGAGATTTGAAAAAACTGATAAGGTTTTTTGTTTGTCTGGCATTCACGATGGCTCTGGCTCCAACTGCTTGGGCACAATCTGGAGAAGAGGATCATGGTGCCATCGTCGAGAAAATGAATGCCTATGTCGGCTTCATGAACCGCGCAATTCGCGCGTCTGACTCTCTTTCCCGCTATGAAAGCTGGGTGAACATGAAGAAGGGTCCGACCGGAAAAGAACGCATCATATATGGCCTCTACGCACCCTATGACGTTCGCACTGAGATTGCAGCGGCGGAAGAAGCAACGGGTGCTGAGCCCAAGATGCCAGAGCTCGACGCAGCGATGACACGTTTCATCGCCGTCTATAAAGAGCTTGCACCGGTTCTGGAAAAGGCCAGCAAGTACTATGATCGCTCGGACTACAAGAGCGACAAGATGCAGGGCGCCAAAGAATTTCACGCTCAGATCGTCAAGTTCGCGGACGAATTCTCAAAAGCGCGGACGGAGGCCGACACGCTTCTGGCAAAAGAGAAGCGTCAAATCGACTTGCAGGAACTGGCAGGGCTGGAGAAAGCTGAAGGCAAGAAATCCCCATGGCAGGTGCGCAATATCATGATCAAGGCCCAGGCCGTCATGGAGACCTTGCCGAGCGGCGGTGAGACCAAAGTTGATCTCGGTGCCTACGATAGCTCGCTCAAGGACTATGCCGAAGCCGTCAAGGTATTCGACGACTACGCGACTGAGCATCCCGGCTCGTTCCACGTGTTTGAATCCAGCCCAGCTACACTTCTTAGCAAGCTGCGTGACTTTCAGGAAAAACTGCAGAAGTCCAAGGGCGATGCTCGCAAAGCCGCCAACGATCTGGAGTGGATCTATAACGACTACGATATGATGGTCTCCACCTCGCAGAGCGCGACAATGTTTTCCAAGGACTAAAGCATGCCGCGCAAAAGTGTGCAGCGGTTTTGCGATAACGACATGCGATAACAAAGATCTAAAGCGTATGAGCGAATCTGAAAGATCGCGACACGATTTAATCCGCTCTCGTATGGGTCCCTGCCCTCTGCCGATGCGGCGTGTTGTACACCGCATTGGTAGGTGGATTGCCTGCCGGCTTGCTAGTTCACCCGGTCGCCATTGCTGTCGAAGACGTGGAGCCGGGCTTCCGGCAAGCCAACGCTGATCGACACCCCAGGCTGCAACAGTGCACGGTCCGACGAAAACAGCTTGAAGGGAAGTCCGTGCACCGTAAGGTGCAGAATAATGCCGAGGCCGGTCGGTTCGACGAGCTCCACCTTGGCATCCACACCACCCGTCTCTGGTGCGACGACGACGTGCTCGGGACGGATACCAAGGGTCATGGCCTCACCATCTTTGAGCGGAATCGTTCGGCCTAGGGGAAGTTGGCTACCGTCTGGCAACGCCATTGAGCTTCCATAAGGCTTCTGAACACAGCGGCCTTCAAGGAAGTTCATTCCCGGTGAACCGATAAATCCGGCGACGAAGAGATTGGCTGGGCGATCGTAAAGATCGAGCGGCGCACCGATCTGTTGGACGTATCCGGCATTCATGGCGACGATACGCGAGGCGAGCGTCATGGCCTCGATCTGGTCATGGGTGACGTAGACGGAGGTTGCACGTAAATCCGCATGCATCCGCTTGATTTCCGCGCGCATCTGCTCGCGCAGACGCGCGTCAAGGTTGGACAAGGGCTCGTCGAAAAGAAAGGCTTTGGGCTGTCGCACAATGGCGCGCCCCATGGCAACTCGTTGACGCTGGCCGCCGGAGAGCGCCTTCGGGCGCCTTGCAAGATAGGGATCGAGACCGAGCTTACTCGATGCTGACGAAACGGCCGCCGCAATCGCTTCCTTGGGGCTACGGCGCAATCGCAGGCTGTAGCTCATATTGTCGGCGACACTCATATGCGGGTAGAGCGCGTAGGACTGAAACACCATGGCGATGTCGCGGTTCTTGGGCTTGAGATTATTGACGAGTTGGCCGTCGATGGAGAGCGTGCCGGAGGTAATTTCCTCCAGGCCCGCTATCATCCGCAGCAGCGTGGATTTGCCGCAACCGGATGGACCGACGAGAACGACGAACTCGCCATCGGCGATGGAGAGATCCACACCATGCAGGACAGGATGATCGCCGTAGGACTTGGCGACACGGTTCAGCTCGATGGAAGCCATGGATTTATCCTTTTACTGCACCGGCCGTCAGGCCTTGTACGAGATATCTTTGGATCAGCAGGAAGAAGAGACATGCGGGAATGAGCGCCAGGACGCCCGCTGCCATCATTTGCCCGAAGTCGACGGAGAATTTCGACACAAAGGTCAGCAGGCCGACCGGGAACGTCGCGCTCTGGTTTCCAGAAATCAGCATCAGCGCAAAGAGCAACTCACTCCAGGCCGCAGTGAAGACGAAGCCGAGCGTCGCGGCAATTCCAGGCAAGGTCAGAGGCAGGATTATCTGGTGGAAGGCGGTGAAGCGGCTTGCGCCGTCGATCATGGCGGCCTCCTCCAGATCCTTCGGAATGCCGTCGAAGAACGACTGCATGAGGAAAGTCGCGAAGGGCACGTTGAACGCGGTGTAGACGATAACGAGGCCGGTCAGGCTGTTGGTCAGGCCCAAGGGTGACAGCATCTTGAATATCGGTGCCACCAGCATCACCAAGGGGAACATCTGGGTGATGAGCATCAAGGCGATGATCCAGTATTTCCCCCGGAACTGAAAGCGCGAAAGCGCATAGCCGGAAAGCGACGACAGCACCGTGACGGCAAATGCCGTCGATCCGGCAACGATCACGCTATTCTTGAAGAATGTCGGAAAAGCGCTGTTTTCGATCACGAAGCGATAGTGGTCGAAGGTTGCGCGCGACGGCCAGAGCCGCACGCCCTCGCTATAGAGCAAGTCGTTCGGGGTCACCGAAACCTTGAGCAGCCAGAACAGGGGAAAGAGCGCGAATGCGATATAAACTAGGATCGCCAGGCGATGCGCGACAGTGAGAAAAATTCGGCCGGTCACGGATCAATCCTTCTCGATGAGGCGCTGGCGCATGATGACGATCAGCATGGAGTAGGCGAGCAGAAGCACGAGCAGAACCAGCGCGACTGCCGAGGCATAGCCAAAGTCCAGCCGCTTGAAAGCCTGGGTGAAAATATAGCTTGCAACGATCTGCGTGCGGTCGGCCGGGCCACCATTGGTCATAACGATGATGAGGTCGGCAAAGTTGGCGATCCAGACGGTGCGAAGCAGGACGGTGATTGCAATCGTCGGCGCCAAAAATGGCAAGGTGATCGAGGTGAAGCGCTGAAGCGGGCTTGCGCCGTCGATAGAGGCCGCTTCGTACAGGTCGCGCGGAATGGCCTGCAAAGCGGCCAAAAGGGTGATGGCGAAGAACGGTATGCCCCACCAGACATTGGCGATGATCGGTCCCCACATGGCAAGATGCGGATCGGCGAGAATATTGTTCGGCGCTGACAACAGGCCCAGCGATGTCATCCAGTAGGGAAGCGGGCCAATCACCGGGTTAAACAACCACGCCCAATTGAGGCCCGCAAGGAAGGTTGGAACAGCCCAGGGGAGGAAGACCAATGCTTGGGCGATACCGCGACCGGCAAATGGCTTGTCGAGCAGCAGGGCTAGAATGAGGCCGAAGAAGAATTGCAGGAATACCGACGCGCCCGTCCACCACAGCGTATTCTTCAAGGCGCGGTAGAAGGCCGCATCCTGAGACAGCGTCTTGAAATGCTCGATACCGATGAAGCCGCCGGAAAACGGATTGAGCAACTGGACGTCGCGGAATGCGTAGGAAAGCCCCAGCACCAACGGCACCATCATCACCGTGACGATGAGAACAAGCACTGGCGCGCTGTAGAGCCATGGCTCAGCCGAGTTGGCCAGCCTTCGCAACATAGGTTTTCGCGACACCGTAGGTGCGGCGCTTGAAAATGACGACATCAATTGCTCCTCAGCGTAACGAGGTCTGGGCCGGAGGCCACGCGCTGATCTCAACTTCACGACATGGCACGCGAATGCACTGGAAGACTTCGCGAAAACGACATGCGACAAAACAAGGGCTTAAAGCGGGAGTGCATATGCGCGCTCGCGGCGCTTCAAAGTTCATACCGGCAAGAAGGTGGCGCACTTGGAAATGTACGCCACCGGCCTCCATCACTTAGACTGAAGGAACTTTTGCTGCGCCTTCGTCATGTAGTCCGCCCACTGCTTGGCAAGGTCCTCGGGTGTGATATCACCCAGAAGAGCTTCCTGGGACGTCTTGATCACAAGCGAATCCTTGAAGTAGGCAAACTCCTGAAGGTATGTCGGCATGGTCGTCGGCACGGCGTTCTTGTCGGCCAGCTCCTCGAACCATCCCTTGAACTGCTCGCTCGCATAGAAGGGGTCCTTCTCGGCGGAGGTGTGAACCGGAAGCGCCCCGGTTTTCTTGTTCCACTCGATATTGCCTTCAGGTCCTTCCAGCGTTTCGATCAGCTTCCAGGAGAGATCCTTGTCCTTGGAAGAGGCCATCATCGACCAACCGGCGAAACCGATCGTCGGGAAGGTCTTACCATCCGGGCCCTTGGGCATGGTCATGACGCCGAAATCTTCGCTCTTCATGCGCTGAGCAATGGCGATCAAAGCGTCCGGATCCTGATCGAGGAAGGCGCAGGTGCCGGAGTAGAAGCCAGCGACGATTTCGTTGAAGCCCCAGTTGACGCTATCCTTCGGCGCGTAGCCGTTCTTGTAGAGATCAACGACGTAGGTCAGCCCCCTAACCCAGCCGGGGCTGTCGAATGTCGACTTGCCGTCCTTGGTGAAGAACTCGTTGGAGCCGGCCATGGACGCACCGAACATGACCCAGCCGTTCAGACCTCCGGGGCCGCCGCGAAGGCAGTAGCCATACTTGCCGGGAATTGCGGAAATCTTCTTTGACGCTTCGGCAAACTCGTCCAGCGTCTTCGGTGGCTCTTTCACGCCAGCCTGTTCAAGCAGCTTCTTGTTGTAGAACATCGCGCGGAGATAGAAGCCGTAGGGCAGCATGTAGGCGGTGTTCTTCACATCGCGGCCAAGCTCCAATGCGCGTGGCGTCAGATCCGAAGTGTACTGCCACTTAGCCAGATAGGGCTCCAGGCTCTCGAGCATGCCGTTATTGGCATAGAGCGACAGCCATGTGTCGGGCATTTCCATCACGTCCGGAACATCGCCTGCCGATACCATGGTGGCGAACTTCTGGAAGGCTTCGTTCCATGGAAGCGATATGATTTCGACCTTCGTGCCCGGATTGGCGGCCTCGAATTTGCCGACGAGGCTTTTCAGCGTCTCGGTACGCTCGGGGCTGGTGATGACTTCCACGAGTTTGAGCGTCGTGTCGGCAAGCGCCGTTCCGGCCATCATCGCGGTAAAGAATGCTGCTGCTATCAGTTTTTTCATGTCGTTCTCCCTTTTTTGTTGTCGTCAAAATGCGTCAGGCCGCGGTCGATGCCGCTCTGATTGCTGGTTCGAGGTCGTTCCAGAGAGCTTCGGTGCCCTCCAGCCCCACATGCAGGCGCACGGAGCGCGGGCTGATGCCGAATGTGTGTGCGGAATTCGGTTGCGCCTTCTGCTCAAGCACCACTTCACCGGGGACGATCAGGCTCTCGTGCCCACCCCAGGACACGCCCAATTTGAAAAGCTGAAGCCGGTCGGCGAAGGCCCGCACATCTACCCCTTCCCGGAAGATGAACGAGAAGAGACCGGACGTGCCGTTCAATCCAGACGGAAGACGGTTCGCCAGCCCCGGATGGCAAACGGTCTCCACGACGTCGAGCGCCTGCAGACGCGATGCGATCGCAAGCGCCGATTCCTGATGTGCCTTCATGCGGATGGGAAGTGTGCGCAGCCCGCGGATCAACAGCCAGGCGTCGAACGGAGACATCTTGCCACCAAGATAGGGATAGGCTTCCGCACGGATGCGATCGACCATGGCTTTGGCACCGGCAACGACGCCGGAGACCACATCGCTGTGACCGCCGAGATATTTCGAGGCGGAATGCACGACGAGATCGACGCCAAGTGCCAATGGCGTCTGGAAAATCGGGCTGGCCCAGGAATTGTCGATGACGGAAACCGCGCCGTGTCGCTTTGCAATCGTCGCCAAGGCACCGACATCATGGGCTTCCATCACCCAGCTCGTCGGGCTTTCCATATAAAAGAGCTTGGCGCCCGGCATCGCCTTCTCGACTGCGGCCTCATCGCGACCGTCGACATAGGTCACGTCGATCTTCATCCGCTTCATCAATGTACCGAACAGGCGGAAGGCGTCCGGATAGACATGGCGCACGGCAACGATACGATCGCCGGGTGAAACGAAAGACAGTACGGTGGAGGAAATAGCCGACATGCCACTGGCAAAACCAAGCGCGTCTTCTGCACCTTCAAGCTTTGCCAGCATCTCCTCGAACATGCGAACGGTCGGGTTCAGCCCGCGGGTGTAAACAGGGCGGCTCTTTTCGCCACGATAGGTCGCGACCATTTCGTCATAGCTTGAGAACGTGAAAAGCGATGTCTGCACCAAGGGTGGGACCACAGCTTCGAAAGCGTGGGTTTCGTCATGAGCCACGATGAGCGATGCGGCATCAAAAAAATCAGAGCCTTGGCTCATTTGGACATGTCCTTAATATCTTCCTCGACGATCGCGAGGATCTTCAATGTTTCCTGCTGTGCCGCCGACGTGTCGCCAGCCACGATCGCGTTGAACAGGGTGCGGTGAAACGGAAAGGAGCGAGAGGCGAAATCGGGCCTGTCGAAAGGTTTGGACCAGAAGCGCTCGAAGCCTTCGCGCATCTGCTCGAGCAATTGCTTGAACAGCGAGTTATGGGTGGCGTCGTAAATGGAAAGGTGAAATGCAAGATCGGCCTTGCCCGACGTCCCCTCGGCGAGATGAACGCGCTCCATCTCTTCCAGCCGAAGACGCATCGTTTCGATATCGTCCTCGGTGCGACGCCGAGCAGCCGCCATCGACGCCTCAACCTCGATCCCACGGCGCACTTCCAGTGTCATCAAAAGCGCGTCTCGCAAGCTCTGCGCCTCAATGGAGATGGGCATATGGACGGTAGCGGTGGAGATGGGCTTCAAAAGATAATTACCGCTGCCCTTGCGGGAATCGATAATTCCAAGCGCCTGAAACTTTCGGATCACCTCACGAATGGTGGAACGCCCGACGCCAAGCGCGGACATCAACTCACGCTCGGCAGGCAGGCGACTTCCCGGTTTCAGATCAGCCCGCTCGACAAACTCGACAAGCGCAGCCTCGACCTGCCGTACCCGGTCTATGACCGGCAGCGGGCTCATCACATGCTTTTCGAGTGTCTGATCCATCTGCCCCCGCAACGTCAGCACTCATAAATTGGTCTGACATCTTACCGATTAACATAATCTTCATTTTTTGAACCCGTCAAGCTGTGGTGCCCGAGTTTTTGATCGCGCTTGGAAAATTGCCGAGCGCCCGGCTTTAAAATGGGAATGGCGATGCCGACCGGCTCATCCGCAAAGCGTCGCCCACGCCTTCGTGGATTAGGATTGCTCGTGAAACGTCAAGCAGAGCCGTTCCATGGACTTGCAGAGATAGAGCCTAATCCAGTCAGCGAGGACGCTCACTTAATAGATTGATCTTTAAGCTCGATCCAGACCGGTGCGTGGTCACTGCTGTGATCCCACCCTCGCACATGCTTGTCGACGTCTGCGGCGACGAGGCGACCAGCTGCTTCGGGACTGAGAAGGAAGTGGTCGATCCTGAGTCCTGCATTTCGGCCAAAAGCGTTCCTGAAATAGTCCCAGAATGTAAAGATCTGCTCATCGGGGTGAAGATGTCTCAACGCATCCGTCCAACCCTGCTCGACAATCGCTTTGAAAGCGTTTCGCACTTCGATACGAAAGAGCGCGTCGTTTTTCCATCGCTCCGGTTTGTAGACGTCGAGTTCCGTCGGCATCACATTGTAATCTCCGACGAGAATCGAAGACACGTTGAGTTCAATTAGTTCGGCAGCATAGGTCCGCAACCGTTTGAACCATCTGAGTTTGTAATTGAATTTTGGTCCGGGATAGGGATTGCCGTTCGGGGCATAAAGACAGCCGATCAGGTTGCCATCGACAATCGCTTCGATGTAGCGGCTCTGATCGTCCTTGTTATCGCCCGGCAGCGCCCGTCTGGTAAGATGCGGTTCCTGATCTTTTGCCAGGATCGCCACGCCGTTCCAGGCTTTCTGCCCCAGCCAGACAGCACCATAGCCAGCCGCCTCTATTGCCTTGACGGGAAACTTGGTCTGGGGAGCCTTAAGCTCCTGAAGACAAACAATGTCAGGCGACCTTTCTTCAAGCCACCGGATGAGGTTCTCAAGCCGCCCGTTTACGCCGTTGACATTGTAGGTCGCAATTTTCAAGCTTTGACCCCGTCGGTTACGCGCGGAGCTGGCACAGCCCATCCGGACCAAATTGTTGCCAGACTGATCTCCTTGTCGCCGCAGGGTTGAAGTAACCGACACTGAAAGACCGGGTATAGAAGCCCGGTCTTGTCGTTCCAGATTCCACAATCTGCAGCGCAACTGAGCGCACAATATAGAGGCTCTTTACGAGAGGACCGGCGCCTCAACCGCGATCGGTGTCGCCGTTCTGGAACGTACGGCGATCGTCCCCTTTGGGTGGATCGAATTCCTCCACCGGAGATGGTACAGGTTCAACCGGGTCATGCTTGACACCGTCCGCGGCGGGCCAGTCATTGGAAGGCTCGTGCACCTGCTCTTCATCGACGGTTCCGGTCGAAGTCGGCGGCGATACGCCTCCGCCATGATCCGCCGACCATGTTTGCGGGACCGCTTTGTTGTCCTCAGTGGAGGTGTCGTTCATCACTCTTCTCCCAAGTTGCCAAAGCTAACACAATGGGACCGTTGTTGTTCCGCAGCATACGAAATGCTCCGCATAAAAACGTTCAATGCCAACGCCTCGAATAGCGCGGCTTTGAACGCGCGCTTAGGAGACGTCGCTCCAATTGGATTGCCTATAGCCAGAGAGCTAGAGGATAGACGTCAATTCTCAGCCACAAGGTGGCCCTTCGAGACTTCACGAAACCGAGCAGGCATAACCTTGTACTCGACTGGGCGTATGGGGCTTTTCAGCTCCTCGACAACAGCCGCGCTTTTGACGCGTCTGCGTTCCGGGTCAGGAACCGGCACAGCCGCCATAAGCCTCTTGGTATATGGGTGCTGCGGATTACCGAACACGGCGGCACGGGGGCCGATCTCGACAATCTCCCCCAGATACATCACGGCGACGCGGTGGCTGACACGTTCCACCACGGCCATGTCGTGGGAGATGAACAGGAACGACAGTCCCAGGCTTTGCTGAAGGTCGAGCATCAGATTGATCACTTGCGCCTTGATCGACACATCCAATGCCGACACACTTTCGTCGGCGACGATCACCTTTGGCTTCAGAGCCAATGCGCGTGCGATACAGACACGCTGTCTCTGCCCGCCGGAAAATTCATGCGGGTATCGCCCCGCCATATCAGGCGTCAGACCAACCTTCGTCAGCATGTCGGCCACGACATCTTTCGCCTCTTTCGCGCTACCCATCTTATGCTCGAGAAAGGGCTCGGCAATGGCCGCGCCGACGGTCATGCGCGGGTTAAGCGAGGCAAACGGATCCTGGAAAATCATCTGCACGGATTTGCGCATCTCGCGCATATCCTGCTTGCTCATCGCCAGTACATCGCGGCCTTCCACGATAACAGAGCCGCTATTCGGTTCGATCAGGCGCATGATAGCCCGACCTGTCGTCGACTTGCCGCATCCGGATTCGCCGACAAGGGAAAGTGTTTCACCTGCCTGAAGATCGAAGGAGACATTCTCTACCGCGTGGACGCGGCCGGTGAGCGTACCAAAGAGGCCGGAGTGAATGTCGAAGCGCTTGGTGAGATTGCGTACCTCCAGCACTGGCCGTCCTTCAACGACCGTGTCCTTCACTTCCACAGGCACATCGGAATGACCCGTCTTCACGTCCACTACGGGAAAGCGCAGAGGTCTTTGATGGGCCTGCATAGAGCCAAGCACGGGCACAGCGGACAAGAGCGCACGGGTATAGGGATGTTGGCCACGATGAAAAATATCGGCGGTCGGGCCCGTTTCCACCTGCTCGCCCCGATACATCACGACTGTCCGGTCGGCGATTTCGGCGACAACCCCCATATCGTGGGTGATGAACAGAACGGATGTCCCTTCTTCATCCTGCAACATCTTGATCAGGTCGAGGATTTGTCCCTGAATGGTCACGTCGAGGGCCGTGGTCGGCTCGTCGGCAATCAGCAGTGCCGGCTTGGTTGCAAGCGCCATGGCGATCATGACGCGTTGGCGCATGCCGCCGGAAAATCGGTGCGGATACTCATCGAAGCGAGAGGCGGCAGAGGGAATGCGCACCTTCTCCAGGATGCGGATGGTTTCGGCACGGGCATCCGCCTTGCTCATCGGCAAGTGCGAGAGCAAGGCTTCGGAGATCTGGTCACCGATGGTGAGCAAGGGATTCAGGCTCGTCATCGGCTCTTGGAAGATCATCGCGACATCGTTGCCACGAACCTTGCGCATCTCATGCTCGGGCAACCCAAGAAGATCACGCCCACCCAGCATGACCCTGCCTTCGATCTTGCTCATGTCCGGTTGGAGCAGGCGCATGATGGAGAGCGATGTGACCGACTTGCCGGAACCACTTTCGCCAACAATCGCGACTGTCTCGCCAGGCATCACCGTGAAAGAGATATCGCGCACCACCGGCTTCCAGGCACCATCGACAAGGAAGGATGTTCTCAGATTTTCAACGGCGAGAACCGGGCCGGTGGCCGGTGCAGTCACGGTCTTGTTCAGGGCGTTGGACATCATCATTGTCGTTCCTTGTCAAATCGTTGGAGTGGCAGGCTATGCGGTCCTTTCGGCGCGCACCCTTACTCAGTCGGGCCAGCGCAAGGCACCATCGAAACGATGGCGGCTCAAATCCTCGAACGGCGTGGCGATGACCTCGTTTGAGGCACGCGCCTTATCGAGCTCTTCAGCCAGCCGTGCCGCAACGATGCGTTCCTGGCCGGGGTGGAGATTGCAGGGATCGAGATAGAAGTAATGATGCTCCACCTCGTGGTCGCGCACAATGATCGGCGTCGGGCCACTGCGAAGCCGTGCTGCGAGATTCCAGGCGGTGATGTGGGCTTCCTGCGGAGAGACGATCACCCGCATGCGATCGAGAGGATTGTTGGTCGGGTCGGGCTCGATCAAGGCGGTGATGCCGGGGCGATCGGCAAGCGTCTGCTTCCACAGGTGGAGATAGCTGGTTTCGCGCTCGCGAACAGCGGCGTGATCCCGCTTCTCCCAAGCCTCGAGCGCAGCCATGACGCCGAAAATGCTCTCTTTGCCAACCTTCATGCCGCGGCCGATGCCCATATTCTGCAGGAAGGCATTGCGCACGAGCTCCTTCTTGCCGGCTACGATGCCGGAGGTTGGGCCACCCAAGAACTTGTGGCCGGAGTAGAGTGCAATATCTGCCCCCTGCTCCAGGAAGATCCGCAGGTCGTATTCGGATGCGGCATCGACAATCACCGGCACGCCCTTGGCATGCGCGATCTCGACAAACTCCTTGAGATTGAGGAGACCGTAATCCACGACATGGTGGGAGACGACGTAGACGGCTGCTGCCGTGCGGTCCGTAATCGCATTTTCCATGTGATAGCGATGGGTGGACGTTGCCTGCCCAATCATCACCACCTTGCCGCCAGCAAGCCGGATCGACTGATCGACGGGCGCGCCGTAGCTCACCACATGGCCCATCTGTACGAGAACCTCGTTCTTCGGGGTCGAGGTCTCCGGCAGTTTTTCGATCGCCAGAAGGTCTGGGCCAGTGATGGTGCCGGCAACCGCGAGGCTAATGCCGGCGGAGCAGGACGCCGTGACGAAACCGGCTTCACCGCCCGTCAGCCGAGCAATGATGGCACTCGCCTTGCGCTGCAGATCATTGATTTCCACGAATTGCGGCAGGATAGCCGCCATAGCCTCGATCGCTTCGGGAACCACGATCGACGCGCCGAGGCTCGTCATCGTGCCGGAAACGTTGATGACGGGGCGAAGACCGATCTTCGTGCGGATATCGTCTGACATGATATTTCTCCAGTCTGCCAGCCTGTCTGGCCGTGATTTCTGTTGCCCCGCGAGAGGCTATGCCATAATAACGCAATAGGTTCTTTGATCTGCGGGAGCGTAAATTGGATATGACGTCTTCATCTGCTGAAGCCTCCGAGCTTTCCTCGTCCGAGGAAGGCGGCAAGGCGCGACGCTCGCGCGTCAGCGGCATCGACCGCGCCATTCAGGTGATCGACTATCTGTACGAAACCGGCGCTCCGGCGGGTGCCTACGCCATCGCCAAGGCGGTCAAGGCTCCGCTTTCGACGATCTATGCGATCATCGACGATCTTGTGGAAAAGAACATGCTGGCGCGCAATGATGATGGCAGTATCTGGCTTGGCGCTCGCCTCTATCATTACGGTCTCGCCTATGCGCGCTCGCTCGATTTCATGAGCGTTGCCATGCATGAAATGCACGATCTTTGCCGCGAGGCCGGTGAAACGGTGCAGGTTTGCGGGCGGGACGACGAACATATGCTGGTGCTCGCCATGGCCGATGGCCCCAGCCATTTCCAGGTTGCCTCGCGCGTGGGGACGCGCGTGCCGCTGAACTGGACGGCTTCGGGCCGCCTTCTGGTGGGTCATATGCCAGAAGAGCAACGCATCGACCTGTTCAAACGGGGAGCCCGCATCTCGCCGACGGGCCGCGCCACCATCGACGCCAAAAGCCTTTCGGATGCTGCGCGCAAAGCCTTTGAAGAGCGTCTGTCGATCCAGGCGGGTGAGTCCGATTACTCCGTCGCCTGCATCGCCTCGCCGATCGTCGACAATCGCGGAGACTGCGTTGCGACGATTTCGATTGTTCTTCCCGAGCAGAAAGTCATGGCCGACAAGACCGGCTACGCAGACCGCGTCAAAACGTCGGCCGCAAGGATCGAACAGTTGATGGGATGGCGCAATCACTAGTCGTCTCCTCGCCGCTTAATCCTGCAACGCAATGATCGCTTCGATCTCGACAGTGATGTTTCCCGGAAGCGAACCAAAGCCGACAGCCGAGCGGGCATGACGACCGGCCTCGCCGAAGACGGCATTGAACAGATCCGAGCAGCCGTTGATGACTTGCGGATGATCCTTGAAGTCCGGCGAGGCATTGACCATGCCCAGAAGCTTCACGACCCGCTTGACGCGAGAAAGATCGCCCAACGCCTCGTTCATCACCGCCAACAGATTGATGCCGGTCAGCCGCGCATCCTCATAGGCCTGCTCGACCGAGACATCCACACCGACCTTGCCGGTATGCATGAATCCATTCGCTTCGCGAGGGCCCTGCCCGGAGAGATATAGCATGTTGCCTTCCACGACATGGGTGACGAAGTTGGCGATGGGCGGTGGCGCTGATGGGAGGTCTATGCCGAGTGCGGCAAGCCGATCGCGCGGCGTCTCTGCTTTCGCTTCGATCTTGATCGGGGACTGTGTCACGCAAACTCCTGTCGTATTTGATGTATTGCAATGGCGCTCGGCCATCCTATCGGTATGAGTAGCCGTGGCTGTGGCGCACGAGCTTGCGGGCGCGCGGAATATAGCGGCTCGCCGCGATCGCTTCGCCACCGATGACAGCAAAGCGCGGCTCGAAGAGCTGCTTCAGCACCGAGACATCACCATTGGAGTCGGTTGCCTCCAGATCGGAATCGATGAGATCGAAAATGGTGAAATCTGCGCGTGCTCCAACGGACAGCCGGTTCTGCATATCGAGCTTGATGACTTCAGCTGGCGCATGGGTCACGGCATTCACCACCTTGTCGAAAGGCATGCCGACCGAAAGCAGCTTGGACATGGTTGTCGCCAGATCCCAGACCGGGAAGTTCATCGAATGGCCGTGCAAGTCGGTCGATATCGAATGGGGCAAAAGTCCGCGCGCAATCGCGGCTTCCGCCACCTTGAAGGAGAAGGATGCCCCACCATGGCCAATATCGAGGCGGACCCCTTCGGACGCGCAGCGCTCCGCGAGGTTGAACAAGTCCTCGTCCTCCATGATCGACGAACCGGACTTGCCGTTAAAGCAATGGGTCACGACGTCGCCAGGACCAAGAATCTCAAGCACTTCATCGTAGAGTGCCGGTGGTTCGCCGACGTGAACCATCATCGGAACTTTGAGGATCTTGGCGATCTTCTTGCCAAGCTTGACCGGGGTGACGCCCCAGGACCCAGTGATGACATGGCTGGCACGAACCTTGATGCCGACAATATGCTCGCTGTTTTCCGCGTAGCATTCGAGGATACGGTCGAGATCGATGTCTCTGATGTCACGCAGTTCCGCGACGCGGTTACAGGCCACAAGCCCGATGGAACCGAGGTTGAGGAACGCCTTGATCCGCTCTCTGGACGGCTCGATGATATATTCACGGAAGCCATGAAAGTTCGCTTCGCCGGCGGATCCTGCATCGACGAGCGTCGTGACGCCGCGCTCGGCACCGCATTCGGAAGGCCGGATCGAGATATCGGTTCCACCGTGCCAGATGTGAACGTGGAGGTCGACCCAGCCGGGCGAAATCCATGCACCCTTGCCATCTACCACTGTGGCATCGCCAGGCGTGGCAAGCGCTCCTCCGATAGCGGCGATATTGCCGTCACCATTGATCAAAATGTCGGTGGCAGCGTCTTTTCCGCCTTCGCCGAAAGCCATGGGCTTGACGTTTTTGATGAGCAGCGGCTTTGCCTTTGGGCCGGTCATATTACAAATCCCTTCGCAGTCTTGGATCGAGCATGTCCCGCAATCCATCGCCGACCATTTGCAGCGACAGAACGGAAAGAATGATGGCGAAGCCGGGGAAGTAGGTCATCCAGTCGGCTTGTCCGATATATTGGCGGCCTGCAGCGATCATCGTGCCCCAGGTCGGAATTTCCGGGCTGACACCAAGCCCGAGGAAAGAGAGACCCGCTTCCGCCAGCATGGCGCTGGCAAACAGGAACGAGGCCTGTACCAGGATGGGCGACAACAGGTTGCGCAGCACATGCCGTGTCATGATGTGGAAGGTGGATATCCCAAGCGCCTGCGCCGCCTCAACGTAGGGAAGCTCCCTGATGACGAGTGTCGAGGCGCGCACGATGCGAGCGAGGCGCGGCGAATAGACGATCGACAGGGCGACGATCACCGTGGTGAGCGATGGTCCAAGCGCTGCAACGAGTGCAATGGCCAGAAGAATATCCGGAAATGCCATCATCGCATCGATCAACCGCGCGATTGGCGTGTCCAGCCGTTTGAAAAAACCGGCGAGCAGACCGAGCGTCACGCCGATGATCGCAGATAGAGCAACGACGGAGGCGCCAACAAGCAGCGACAAACGGCCTGCGTAAATGGTGCGCGAGAAGACGTCGCGGCCAAATTCATCCGTGCCGAACCAGAATATTTCGCTCGGCGGCTTCAGGCGATTGACGATAGACAGCTTGGATGGCGAGTAAGGCGCGATCCAGGGCGCGAGTGCCGCCAGAAGAACGAAGATGACAAGCACGATCAGGCCGAAGGCAACCGTCTTGCGTTTCAGAAACCGCTTCAGAAACTTCGTGCCTTCGCTGGCTGAAGGCTGTGTTGGCGTGGTTGTGGCAATATCCGTCATCGGTTCCCGCCCCCTTTAGTAGCGCACGCGCGGATCGATCAGCAGGTAGAGCATGTCGATCGCGAAATTGATGAGGACGTAGAGCGCCGCAATGACCAGAAGCGCGCCCTGAATGACGGGATAGTCACGCCGCAGAACTGCCGACACCACGAGGCTGCCGACACCCGGAAGTCCGAAGACCGTCTCCGTGACCACGGCACCTGAAATCAGCACCGCGGCTGTCAACCCGATGACGGTGAGGATGGGAATAAGCGCGTTCTTCAGCGCGTGCTTCATCACTACGCGCCGTTCGACCACACCCTTTGCCCGAGCGGTGCGAATATAATCGTCGCCCAGCACGTCCAGCATCGACGCGCGGGTGAAGCGGAGGATCAGAGCAGATGAAACCAAACCCAGTGCGAAAGCTGGAAGCGTCAGGTGATACATGCGGTCAAGGAAGCTTGAGCCTGGGCCGCCGTAACCGGAAACAGGAAAAAGGTTCAGCCTGACGGCGAAGAACTGCATGAGGATGAGGCCAAGCCAGAAGCTCGGAATGCTGGCCGCGAGCATCGCAACGGTGGTTGCAGCCTGGTCCACGAAGGACCCGCGGCGATAGGCGGCATAAATACCAATCGGCAAAGCGATGGTACTGGCAATCAGCAACGAAAACAGTGTGAGAAAGAAGGTTGGTTCAGCGCGGTCGAGGAGCGCCGTCGTGACCGGCATGTTCAGGAAGATAGACTGCCCAAGATCACCCTTCAGCATCTGGCCTATATAGTAGAAATATTGCACGGCAAGCGACTGATCGAGCCCAAGACGTGTCCGCAGATCGGCAATGTCTTGCGCCGACGCGTCCGGCCCAAGCATGACGGCTGCGGGATCGCCCGGTGTGACGCGCACAATGATGAAGACGATCGTGACGACGAGAAACATCACAACGATCATGCCAGCGAGGCGCTGAAGGATATATCGGATCATAGGCTTCGTTTTCCCTTGTCGCAGGGTAAAAGAGTCTGTTTGGAAACGCGGTGGTGAAGAGCGCTCCGGTATCGCGCAGGCTCTCTCTGGGTTTTGCTGAACACGAGATGAGCACTGGCGCGACGCCGGTTCCTTGAATGATTACTTCTTGATGGAAGCATTCCAGAAGTAAGGCCAAGGTGCGGCTTGGATGCCCTCGATCTTCTTCGACTTCGCCGCAACCGCATTGAAGTCACCGATCTTCATGTAGGGTATTTCCTCATACATGGCCCTCTGAACGTCAGCCCAAAGCGCGATGCGCTTTTCAGGATCGGATTCTGCCGAGAACGCCTCGACCGTCTTTTTGCGCAGCGGCGTATCCCACCAGCCTGGTGATGTCGGCGCGAGCGAGCCGATCAGGGCTGGCTCGGGCAGGAATGGACTGTGGGTAATGTAGATGTCCCACAGCGCCTTGTCTGCGCGACGTTGGGTAAGCGTTGCCCAGTCGACCACCTGCATATCCACCTTGAAGCCTGCAAGCTTCAAATATTCGGCGGCGACCTGTGCCATCTTGTAGTGGAACTCATACTGCCGGCTGGTGAGGATACGGATTGGTTTTTCGCCATCATAGCCTGCGGCCTTGGCAGCTTTTGCAGCACCTTCCGGATCGGCAATATTGTAGTTACCCTCGACACCCGCATCCGTGTTCCAAATGAAGTTCTTCGGGTAGATATCGCCGTCAAGCGCATAAAAATCCGTGCTGCCAAAGGCTGCTGCCAACATGTCTTCCATGCTGAGCGCCTGTCGGATCGCCTTGCGCATGGCGACATCCTTCGCAAGCCCTTCAGCTGTATTGAAGACGAAGACAGGATAACCGAATGGCTTCAGCACGACCGGTTCGGTTGCGGAGGAGGACTTGATCTTGTCAAAGGATTCGACCGGTATCGAGTCGATATAATCATATTGACCAGAAACCGCTGCCTCGACGCGGGTGTTTGCATCCGGTACCGGGACGAAGCGGATCTCATCAAGATACTGATGTCGCGCGCCACCGTAACCATTGCTATCGCCTTCGCGGGACTTGTAGCCATCGAAGCGAACGAGCTGGATATACTGGTCGGCCTTGCGCTCCTTCAGCATGTAAGGACCGGTCCCGATGAACTCCTTCATCGGCTCGTCCTGCTTTTCCTTAGGAAGAATGATGGCGGCAGAGTTATTGAAGGCGAGAAGCGAAACAAGCGGCGCATAAGGCTGCTTCAGCGTGATCGTGACGGTCAAGGGATCGGTCGCTTCGATCTTGTCGATGAAGGACGCAGCCTGCTTGCCGCGTGAAGCGACCTTGATCCAGCGATTGAGTGAGGCGACAACGTCATCCGACGCCATGTCCGAACCATCGTGGAACTTGATGCCCGAGCGCAGCTTGATCGTGTAGGTTTTACCGTCAGCGCTTATCTCAGGAAGACTTTCCGCCAAAAGCGGCGTCGTCTTCCATTCTTTGTCGAAAGTGTAGAGCGTCTCGAAGATATGCTGGGTGACGATGCCCACGAGATCGGCGGTAGACGCCATCGGATCCAGCGTCGGCGGCTCGCCGATCGTTGCGACATTGATCACGCCGCCACGATCCTGCGCGAAGAGGACCGACGGGCTGACGATCATTGCGGTGGCGAGAAGGAATGCGAGCTTCAGTCTCATGTCATACTCCCAGCTTCATTGTTCCATTATTATGTTATATAGGTTTTTATAAGAGAATAACGGAAAGGAAAGGTCTGTCAATCCGCTTGTTGCTGATCGACGAAAACCGGACTGATAAAGAGCGGGTACGCAGCGCGACATACAATGGTGAAGAGCGAGCACACATGTTGACCATCACGCGTGCCAGCCCCATCTAAGCCCTCATGCCGAGGAAGAAATCCAACACTGTACCGCCTTTGAAGGAGTCCTGGACGCTGCCGCCCGCGGTAACGCTGGGATCGTCGGTGCGTGCCAAGGGTATCTTGATGGAGTTGCGCGCCAAGTTGCCCTTTGCCACTCGGAAAGCTCTGGACATTACGGGCATGGTTCTCACACTGGCGATTCCAGAAGACGACGAGGACGACTTCAAGGAGGCGCTCGCCAAGGTCTCCAAATTGCTCGAAACCATGGAAAGCCTGCCGGTGCTGCCGCGCGAGATCGAAGATATTCTGACCATCTCGACCACAGAACGCCGACGCTGGCTTGAGGACGGACGCCTGCCGAGCGGCGGCATCAGGACGGTGAGGCTGCGTGGCCGGGCGAAACGGATCACCTTCCACGTCTTCGAGCCGAAGGTGGTCGAGGACCTTCTTAACAGCGGCATCATCGACGAATGGCGAGAACATGATCTCGCCGCGAAGGTGGAGAACAGACGGCGCGCGGCGCATCAAGCCAAGCTGACACGCTCGCTCAAAAAGGCGAAGTCAGGCCGCTCGGCGGAGCGCAGTTCGGCCGAACTCTCCGGTTGGGAGGAGTTCGACCGCGATGGCCTTCTTCGATAGCGCAGAGCTACGCTGTGGCGCGGGCGCTGAGCGGGCCTTGGTGGACGACAATCCGAGCGTGGTATGGCACGCGCTGGTAAAGATCGATCACGTCCTGATTGACGAGGCGAACACAGCCCGAAGAGGTGGCCTTGCCGATCGACTGCCACTCCGGCGAGCCGTGGAGACGGTAGAGCGTGTCCTTGCCGTCCTTGAAGATATAGAGCGCGCGGGCACCAAGCGGGTTCTTGATCCCCGGATCCATGCCGCCATTTTCGACGGAGAAGCGTGCAAGTTTCGGCTGGCGGGCCACCATTTCGGCAGGGACCTTCCAGCGCGGCCAAGCCTGGCGCCAATGAACGATCCCCTCACCTTCCCAGGCAAAGCCGTCGCGGCCTAGACCCACACCGTAACGCATGGCCGTACCGCCCGGCTCGACCACGTAGAGGAAGCGGTTTGGCGTGTCGACGAACACGGTGCCCGGCTTTTCGCCGGTCGGATCCAGCACGCGCTGACGGTAATATTTCGGGTCGATCTGCTGGTAGGGAATTGCAGGGAGGCTGTGTCCGCCATCCTCCAACGCCGCGTAGCGCTGCTGCAACTCCGCCTCATCCGGCGGAACGATAGGCCGCCGAGCGGCTTGCGGCACCACGGCTGGTGTCGAGTTGGTCTGGCAGCCCGCAAGGGCCGCCGTTGCGGAAAGCGTTCCAAAAATGAAGCTGCGACGGGATACGCGCTGAAGAAGTGTCATGTGGGAAATCCATAGAAATTGCGCCTCCTTCTTGCCCATCGAAAAACGCATGGCAAGCCGGAGAAGATCACATCCATGGCATCGAACTAATATACACTGAGGGCTGCGCCAAAAGTGTCACGGTCATCGCGAATGCGCGTTGATCACCTTAAGAAACGCCTCGCCGAAACGCTCGAGTTTGGAGGGTCCGACGCCGGAAATATCCAGCATCTCGTCTTCGTCTGATGGCCGTTCCGTCGCAAGCGCAACCAGTGTCGTGTCCGGGAAAACCACATAGGGTGGCACGCCGAGTTCCTTGGAGATCTCCATGCGAACGGTACGCAATGCCTGGAAGAGTTCGAGGTCGGCACCCTCCAATCCAGACTTCGCATTCGCTGAACTTGCCGAGGACGACCGGGACGCCTTGCCAGTCGTCGGCCGGTCCTTGCGAAAGCGAACCTCTCGCTCCTTCTTGAAGACGGCGCGCGATTCCGGTTCGAGCTTCAAAGCGCCATAGGCTGTATGATCGACGCTGATGAACCCCGCGGCCAGAAGCTGGCGATAGACGGATTGCCAGGTTTTTGCCGGCAAATCCTTGCCCGCGCCAAAAACCGGCATATCGACGTGACCGAAACGGATCGTCTTGTCATTTTCATTGCCGAGCAGAACATCGACGAGGTGGCCGGTACCGAAGCGTTCGCCGGTACGGTAGATCGCCGCCATCGCTTTGATTGCGGCTTCGGTGCCGTCCCAGGTTTCGACAGGCTTCAGGCAAGTATCGCAGTTGCCGCAATTTCCACCGTGGGACTCGCCGAAGTGCTTAAGGATCGCCTGTCTCCGGCAGCCCGCCGTCTCGCAAATGCCGAGCAGCGCATTGAGCTTGGCGCGCTCCACCCGCTTGATCTCTGGGCTTGAATTGCCCTCATCGATCATCCGCCCACGCTGGATGACATCGGCCATGCCATAGGCCATCCAAACGTCGGAAGGCAATCCGTCTCGCCCCGCACGCCCCGTCTCCTGGTAATAGGCCTCGACCGATCCCGGCAAATCCAGATGGGCAACGTAGCGCACATTCGGCTTGTCGATGCCCATGCCGAAGGCGACGGTTGCCACGAGGCAAAGTTCTTCCTCCTTCAGAAACGCGTCCTGATGGCGGTCGCGCATCTCCCGCTCCATCCCAGCATGGTAGGCGAGTGCTTTGATGCCCTGCGTGTTCAACCACTCCGCCGTCTCATCCACCTTGGCGCGGGAAAGGCAATAGACGATGCCGCTCGATCCTTTGTGGCGTGACAGGAAGCGAAGCAATTGCTGTTTCGGTTGATCCCGCTCGACAATTTCATAGGCGATATTGGGCCGGTCGAAGGAGGTGGTGAAGACACCTGCGGATTGGAGTTGCAGCCGTTCAATGATGTCATCACGCGTATGAGGATCGGCAGTCGCCGTCAGCGCCATGCGCGGGACGCCAGGATACTCTTCTGCGAGACGGCCAAGTTCGCGGTACTCAGGCCGGAAATCATGGCCCCATTGCGATACGCAATGTGCTTCATCTATCGCGAACAGCGCAATTTTCGCTCGCCCTATAAAGTCCTTGAAGCCCGGCGTAACAATCCGTTCAGGCGTGACATAGAGTAGATCGAGCTCACCGTTCTGGACCGCGTGGCGCACATCCATAAATTCCTCGCGCGACAGCGACGAGTTGAGCGCCGCCGCCCGGACACCGAGTTGCTTCAGCGTCTCGACCTGATCGCGCATCAGCGCAATCAAAGGCGACACAACGATTCCAAGCCCGTCTCTGCAAAGCGCCGGAACTTGGAAACATAGCGATTTCCCCGCGCCCGTTGGAAATAGCACAACGGCATCGCCACCAGCCATCACATGGTCGACAACCTCCTGCTGGCGACCTCTAAACGAGGCGTAGCCATAGACGCGTTTCAGCAGTGAAAGCGGCGCTTCGCTTCTGCTCTCGGCAAAAAGACTTTTGGTAGGGCTGTGGGACTGCGGCATGGAATCGCTCGTTGGCTGAAGGCACTCTATGCCACAGAGCGCCGCCAAGCGCGAGCTTTGTCAAAAATCAGGTTGTGAGTACGCGCAATCGAGGAACTGCCGAGCGACGGTCAATGCACCCCACCGGATCCAGACTCCATCCATGACGCGGCTGTTGGTGAGGAACCTTAGTTCACAGGAAGGCGTTTCTCATTTTTGCGAGGAGCGCAACGTTGACAGCCCAGCCCATCCGCTATTCCGCCGATCTAGAGACCGTTCGAGACAAGGAGCCGGAAACCATTTCAGGCCTGATCGAACAGTTCGATACAATTCTCGAAACCACGGCGAAGGACTATGGGCACGCGGTCCGCTCTGTCCATGCCAAGGCGCACGGGATCATCGAAGCGGAGATGGTGGTCAAATCTAACCTTCCGCCAGAACTGGCACAGGGCGTGTTCGCTACCCCGGGTACCCACAAGGCCTATATGCGCCTTTCCACCAACGCCGGGGATATTCTCCCCGATGCCGTGTCGCTTCCTCGCGGAATGGCGTTGAAGGTGCTGGATGTCGAAGGGCAGCGCTTGCCGGATGCGGAAGGCTCGACGCAGGACTTCGTCATGGTCAACGGCCCGGTCTTCCAGGCACCGAACGCGGAGAAATTTCTCTCCAGCCTCAAGCTGCTCGCCAAGACGACCGACAAGATGGAAGGCACCAAGGTGGTGATGTCGAGCGTGCTTCAAACCGTCAACAAGGGTCTTGAAGCGGTCGGTGTCTCCAGTCCGGCCATCCAGTCTCTCGGCGGCGCACCCGATGTCGATCCACTCGGCGAAACCTATTTCAGCGTCACGCCTTTCCGCTACGGCGACTATGTGGCCAAGTTTCGGCTGAAACCTGTTTCGCCCGATCTGACGAAGCGGACCGGAACTGAGATCGACGTCAGCGTTCGAGAGGACGCCATTCGCGAAACGGTCCAGGCAGAAATGCAAGAGACCCATGGCGTCTGGGAGTTTCAGGTTCAGCTCTGTCGCGATCTTGAAAAACAACCGATCGAAGACCCCACGGTCGAGTGGAAGGAAGACGAAGCGCCTTTCGCCACCGTCGCCACCATAACCGCGCGCCCGCAGGATAGCTGGAGTGACGAAAAGGTGCAGAAGGTGGATGAGGAGATGCGGTTCAGTGTCTGGACGGGTCTAGCCGATCACCAGCCACTCGGCAATATCAACCGTGCGCGGAAGGAAACCTACCGCCACTCAGCCGAGTTCCGCGCGAGGTTCAACGGCTGTCCGTTCCATGAGCCCGCCCAATAAGCGCGCCCGATGATTGCTGAAGGCGCTCCGTTTCCGCGGGGCGCTCGTTCCTTTTTGAATGGAAGACATCATGACCGACACCATCCCAAACCCTGAATCTGAAGGTCCCTCCGGCGGTTGGGGATCGGTGAAATCAATCGCGCGAATTCTGGGTGACGACAAACCGTCACCGATGGTGCTCGAAGAACTGGCACGGCAAAATAAGCCCGGCGGCGTGATGTGTGTCTCCTGCGCATGGCCGAAGCCGGCCAACTACCATCCTTTCGAGTTCTGCGAGAACGGTGCTAAGGCAACGATCTCGGACTTGACCAGCGCGCGATGCACGCCGGACTTCTGGACCGATCACACGGTCCAATCGCTTCGCAACTGGAAAGACTACGATCTTGAGCAGACAGGCCGGCTGACGCATCCTCTTCGGTATGACGGCACCAGCAATCGCTATGTCGAAGTGTCTTGGGAAGAAGCCTTCGAAGACATCGGCCAAACTCTGAAATCTCTTCCGCGCGAGAGTGTCGTTTTCTACTCCTCCGGACATGCAGGCCTGGAGGCTTCGTATCTCTATGCCCTGCTTGCCAGAACCTATGGCAACAACAATCTGCCCCAAAGCTCGAACATGTGCCACGAGACCACCTCGGTCGGCCTGCAAAAGGTCATCGGCTCTCCTGTCGGCACCGTCGTTTGGGAAGACCTTGAAAAGGCCGATGCTTTCTTCTTCTTCGGCCAGAACCCCGGATCGAACAGCCCCCGCTTTCTTCATCCTCTGCAGGAAGCGAAGAAGCGCGGTGCGAAGATCGTCACGTTCAATCCGGTGGTCGAACAGGGGCTCGTCTCCTTCGTCAATCCGCAAAGCCCGGTCGACATGCTGACGGGCCGAGAAACGCAGATCTCGGACGAATATCTTCAGGTGAAGGCCGGGGGAGACATCGCCGCCATTCTTGGCCTCTGCAAGGTGGTCATCGAGGCGGATGATGCGGCGGTCAGTTCCGGAGCAGCGAGAATCCTCGATGTAGAATTTATCGAAGAGCACACCGTCGGCCTGGACAGTTTCATCAACCTCGTTCGCAACACCGACTGGCCAGTCATCGAGCGCGAGAGCGGGCTCACGGAGGCGGCGATCCGCAGCGCGGGCGAACTCTACATCCAGGCAGAGCGGGTCATCGGTGTCTATGGCATGGGGCTGACCCAGCATTCCCAAGGCGCGCTCAACGTCGCAATGGTGGTGAACCTGCTTCTGCTGCGTGGCAATATCGGTCGCGAAGGTGCTGGATGCTGTCCCGTGCGCGGTCATTCCAATGTTCAGGGCCAGCGCACCGTAGGCATCGCCGAGAAGACCAAACTGATCCCGATGGATAAGCTGAAAACGCTGTTCGACTTCGATCCGCCGACAGAAGATGGCGTGACCATTGTCGACGCCGTCAAGGGCATGATGTCGGGCGAGATCAAAGCGACGATCTCGCTTGGCGGCAACCTTGTACGCGCTGTCCCGGACCAGAAGGCGATGGAAGACGCATGGGCAAGCCAGGATCTGACGGTCGTCGTTTCCACCAAGTTGAACCGAAGCCATCTCTTTCCGGGAAAGAAAGCCTATATCTTGCCCTGCCTCTCGCGACTGGAAAGAGACGAGCAGGCATCCGGTCCGCAATCGGTGACGACCGAAGACAGCTTCTCGCATATCTCCGGCTCCGTCGGCAAACGCACGCCAGCATCGAAGCATCTGAAAAGCGAATTGGCGATCGTCACGAGCATCGCCAAAGCGACCGTCGCGCCCAATCCAAAACTGAAATGGGACGAATGGACCGCCGACTACAGCCTTGTCCGAGACCTCATCGAAGCAACCTATCCAGACCAGTTCAAATCTTATAACCAGCGCATGTTCGAACCGAGTGGCTTTTATCGCGGCAATGCGGCCCATAACCGGGTCTGGAAGACGGAGGAAAAGAAAGCGGTCTTTACCACCCCAAAGCAGCTCAATGCTCTTTCGTTCGATGATGCGGACGGCCGCTTTCGCCTGATCACAATGCGGTCGAACGACCAGTTCAACACCACGATATACGGCTATTCGGATCGCTTCCGCGGCATTGAAGGAACGCGCGACGTGCTGTTGATGTGTCGTGACGACATCCTGTCGCAAGGTCTATCCGAGGGACAGGAGGTTAAGCTCGTCAGCGACTTCAATGACGGCGTGCGCCGTGAACTGCCCGGATTGAAGGTCAGGGAGCACAATCTGCCGCGAGGAACAATTGGCGCCTATTACCCCGAAGCCAACGTGCTTATCGCCATAGACCATCACGACGAACTGTCGAAAACGCCAGCTTCTAAGGCCGTACCCGTTCGCATTGAGGCGTGAGAGTTCTCAAGCGCAATGTGGACTATGTATAGAGGCAGAATCGAAGACATCATGCCATTGGTTTCGGGCTTTACGGTGTCTCATCGGCAGCCCGCGAGCCTTGTCCGTAGGAGAGGCAAGGCTCGGACATGAAGAGACGTTCGGCAAGAAAATCAACGAGAACCCGAACCTTCGGCGACAGATGCCGACTGGACGGCCAGATCAGGTTGAACTGACCGGGCGCGTCCAGATGGTCTAGAAGCAGCGGGACGAGATCGCCGGAACGTACTGGCGCTTCCGCCAGAAAATCCGGCATGCAGCCGATCCCTAGATTGCGCAGTACTGCGCCCCGCAACGCTTCCATGTTGTTGCAGGTCAGCACGTAGCGTAACCTCGGTTCCGGCTCACCTTCTGGCCGACGTAGCGGCCACGTCTGGATCTTGCCGCTGTTGGGATAGCGGAAGCCAATGCTGGCATGATCTGCAAGATCACGCGGACAGCCAGGCGTACCGTGGCGGGCGAGATAGGCAGGCGTCGCCGCCAGCAGCAGGCGGAAGGGCCGGAGCGAGCGCACCATCAACCGGCTATCCGGCAACTCACCGCTACGGATCGCAACATCCACACCCTCTTCGATCAAATCGACGATGCGATCGTTGAAATCCAGATCCAGTGTGATGTCGGGATAGCGCGTCATAAAGTCGGGGATCACCGGCAACAGCAGATGATAGGCGACGATCGGACAGGACATGCGGATGACGCCGCGCGGGGCTTCGCGGGTGCGCATCAAGCTCTCATGCGCATCGTCTAGATCGTCGAGAATATGCCGACACCGTTCGTGAAAGGGCCGCCCCTCCTCCGTCAGCCGGAGGCTGCGGGTGGTTCTCTGGAAAAGTCGTACCTGGAGTTGAGCCTCAAGCTTGCTCACGGCCTTCCCGACGGCAGAGGGCGACAGGCCCAATATCCGACCGGCTGCGGCAAAACTGCCGAGATCGGCCGTTCGAACAAAGGCTGAGAGGCCGGCAAGACGGTCCATCGGATACTCCAATTCAAGAATTTTATTCCGGATTAATCGGATGCAATCGAAGCTTATCGGACATTCGAGCGCAAGTATATTGAATGTCCACGGCTTTGGCCGTTGTTAATGACGCCCTGATTTTCAGGAGGATATTTCATGCGACATAATGCTTCTGCGCGCCATCGCGCGCATCCACATCTCGCTTTGCTCGCCGTCTGCCTTGCTGCCGCTGCCATGCCACTCACTTTCACCGGCACGGCAGTCGCGCTTCCATCGATTGCGCAAGCGCTCCATGCCTCGCCAGTGGCGACCGCCTGGGCCACCAATGCCTTCATGCTGACCTTCGGTTCCACCCTGATGGCGGCTGGTGCACTGGCCGATAGTCTCGGGCGCCGACGCGTCTTCTTGTTCGGTGTGGCAAGTTTCGCGCTCTTCTCGCTGGCGCTGACAATCGTGCCGGATATTTTGCTCTTCGATCTGCTTCGCGGTGGCCAGGGTCTTGCGGCTGCGGCTGCCTATGCCGGCGGCGCGGCGGCACTTGCACAAGAATTCGATGGTGCTCATCGCATGCGAGCATTCAGCGTGCTTGGCACAAGCTTCGGCGTCGGCCTTTCCCTTGGCCCAGTGGTTTCAGGTGCGATGATTGAAAGCTTCGGCTGGCGCAGTATTTTCCTCGCTGTCGTGCTCCTGACCACGCTTTCCTTCCTGATTGGCTCCATGGTTTTGAAAGAGAGCCGCGATCCGGCTGCACGGGGATTGGACTGGCGGGGTGCGCTAGGCTTCACCACCATGCTCGCCCTATTTACCTATGGTATGCTGCTGGTTCCCGAACGCGGCTGGAGCGATGGTCTGGTCATCGGCCTTCTCGTTGCAGCGGCGCTGTGCCTCGTCCTGTTCATCCATATCGAAAGAACGGTAGCGCGACCAATGCTTGATCTATCGCTCTTCCGCTATCGCCGTTTCGTCGGCGTCCAACTGCTTGCGGCAGCGCCTGCTTATGGTTTCGTGGTTCTACTGGTTCTGCTGCCATTACGCTTCGTCGGCGTCGAGGAAATGGGCGCCGTTGCGGGCGGTGGGTTGATGATCGCGCTCTCCGCGCCGCTTCTTGTGCTTCCGATCGTCGCCGGTTGGCTAACGCGCTGGCTGCGTCCCGCAACCTTATGCGGCACAGGGCTGATCGTGACAGCCTGCGGCCTCGGCTGGCTTTCCACCCTGCCATCGGGGACCCCGGCGGCTCTGCTTGTCCTCCCGATGATGATGATCGGCACCGGAATCAGCCTGCCTTGGGGTTTGATGGACGGTCTTGCCGTCGACGTGGTCCCGAAGGAGCGCGCGGGCATGGCGATGGGCATCTTCTCCACCGTGCGGGTGGCTGGCGAAGGTGTGGCTCTTGCGGTGATCGGGGCCATCCTCTCACTGTTGATAGCCGGACGCCTTAGCGCTGCTGGTCTCCAGGGCTCGGCACAAAATGCCGGCCAAAACCTCGCCATCGGCAATCTGGCAGGCGCTCTTGCCGCATTGCCCGGCTCCACTGTCAGTCAACTCCAATCGCTTTATAGCCAGGCGTTCTCGTCGGTGCTGATCCTGTTGTCGGCCATCACCACCATCACCGCCATCGTCGTTTTTCTGTCCCTGAACCAGGCTAAAGACGAGGCAGTCGCAGCAAAGACGTTGTAGCCCCCTTTCAGCAAGCAAGGTCACACGGCCTAGTACGGCGCGCAACTTCGCACTTGCGCGCCGTCGTCTATCTTGGGAGAACACCAGCGACGGCCCATCGGGGGCTCTACAGGTCGAGCATATCATGGTCATATCGCATCATCAGTTTCCTGCCCCAGACCATCCCTGGGATAACGGCCCTGCCATTCGCAAGGAACGCATGACCATTCTCGGCAGCCTGGACACAAGAAGCTTTCTACCCTGGATCAATCGTCATGCCGCCAAGCTTGGCCTGGAGCAGCACATCCAGCATGCCGATCAGGCACGCATCGAACTGATCCTGTCGGGGCCGGTGGAGCTGATAGACGCGATGGAAATGGGCTGCTCCCTAGGACCCATCAATGTCTGGGTCGAGGATATTCAGCGTGCTGAAGCTGTAGACCAGAGCGTCTAAAACAGCCGATGATGGAAAAGCGTAGAGACACCCCAAAAAGAGTGTTTGCGCAAATATCAGCCACAGTTGCAAGTGCAGAAATTTTATGCAAACGTGCCTCACATGTCATGTGGCCTTGCCTGCTGACATCTTCTTTCTGCTGGGGCCAAGCCTCTCAAATCATTCGGAACTTTGAAATGCCAAAGGAAATTGCCCCTGTCTGGACGCCGGTCGCGCTGTCGTCGGACTTGCCGGTGGCGTCGGTCATCCCGGTGCGTTTAGCCACCGCAGCACTGGCGATTTGGCGAGCGCAAAGCGGCACGGTCTCTGCTGTGGCTGATCGCTGTCCGCATCGTGGCATGCGACTTTCACACGGGTTTGTTCGTGGCGAGGCACTGTCCTGCATCTATCATGGCTGGCGTTACGGAAAATCCGGCAAATGTCTTGCCATTCCGGCCCATCCCAGCCTGACACCGCCGGACGCAATCCGCGTCGCGACCTACAGGGCTGGCGAGCGGGACGGCGTGATCTGGGTGACGGCAGATGAGAACACAGCCGACATGCCGTCGAATGATGGACTGACCGCGCTGCGGAGCATCGCGCTTTCCACCACGGCCGAAACGCTTGCCGCCTGCATCGGTACTGACCTTGGAGAAAACGCGATCGACTGGGCGATTGACGGGATGAAGGCACGCCTGCTGATCGCGCCCTCCGGCGAAGACGGTATGCTTCTCCTTCATCTGCTGATCGAGAGCGGTGCCAGCCAAGCGCAGAAGATTGCCGCGTCGAATGCGCTGGAAGTGCTGCGACGCCAGGCCGAGTCCGCTGCCAGCCGGGGAGAAGCCGCATGAGCCGCGACGCGATGATCGATCAATGGTACCCTGTCGGCTTGGTCAACCGGCTGCTGCCCGCGGGGCAAGAGACGTTGCTGATGGGCGAGACGATCCGTGTCTCCCGTAACGGCGAAGGCAAGGCGTCAGTGGAGACGACTGATGGCCGCGTTCTTCCCGTAACCGAACGGTACGGTCATGTCTGGTCCTCACTCGGCGCACCTGAAAAACCGCTCTTCGACATTCCGGAAGCCGAGCAGCCGGGCCGCCGACTGGTCGATGTCGGTGTTGTTCGCGTTCGATGCTCTCCGCTTCGCGCTGTGGAGAATTTCCTCGACATCGCCCATTTCCCCTTCGTCCACACCGATATTCTCGGCTCCGAGCCCCATACGGAGGTGGAAAATTACAAAGTGGAAATCCGCGAGGACGCCGACGAAGTCTGGGCAACACAGGTGAAATTCTATCAGCCACAGGCAGCTAAGTCGGCGAGCGGTGGCATTACGACGGAATACATGTACCGGGTGCCTGCACCCACCTGCTCCGTTCTCTACAAGACGTGCCCACCAAAACCTGGCGAATGGGACGTGATCACCCTTTTCGTCCAGCCACTGACCGAAGAGCTTTGCGACGTGTGGCCTTGGATGGCGCTTTACGACGATGAGACGCCAATGACCGATCTCATCCATTTCCAGCAGATGATCTTCCTGCAGGACCGGTCCATCCTCGAAAACCAGATCCCGCGACGCCTGCCGCTAGACCCCGGCATGGAGATACCCACGCGCGCCGATCTCACGTCCGTCGCTTATCGCCGCTGGCTGAAACGCCATGACTTCACCTACGGCGCACAGTTGGTAGCCCAATGATCCTCTACGACTACATTCTCTCGCCGAGTTGCTACAAAGTGCGCCTCATGGCCGCGCTAACGGGCCAGCAACTGACGCTTCGCGCTGTCGATTTCCATCCCGGTGCCGAACATCGCGGCCCGGAATTTCTGGCGCTGAACCCCGCAGGCTCGATCCCTATACTGGTCGACGGCGATCTGGTTCTGACCGAATCCTCTGCGATCCTGGTCTACATCGCGGGCAAGGCTGCGCCTGTATGGCTCGGCACCGGCGAGCCCTCAACGGCTGCGCGCATCCAGCAATGGCTTTCTTTCTCCGCCCGCCTGACCGCAAGCCTCGGCGGCGCACGCCTGCATGAGATGCTGCATCGTCCGGGCGATATCGACGCCCTGCGTGCGTCGGGCGTGGTCGCGCTTCGGGAACTGGAGGCTGCCCTTTTCGAACAGCGATTGAAGGGTGAGACGTTCCTCGTTGGCAACACGGCGACCATCGCCGACATTGCCTGCTTCCCCTATGTCGCGCTCGCGCCCGATGGCGGAGTTTCGCTCGATGCCTATCCCTCCATTCGTCTTTGGATGCGTGCCATTAGATCACTGGACGGATTTATCGAGATGCCTGGCATCCACCGCCTGCACGAGCTGAAGCCGGACCCGCATGAGACGCCAGCGCTGACCGAAACGGCAGAGGCGTAGAGCGTATGGCCGGGCATCTCCTACAAAACTGTGCTGCTGTGATCGTCAATGACGGGACGGCCATGTCAGTGCGCCGCAATGTTGATCTCCTGACGGAAGGTACCGCGATCAAGGCCATCGGCGAGGATCTTGCGAGCGAACCGCTCCCAGAGGGCATCGAGATCACCGATGCCAGCGGCTGGTTCGTCTATCCCGGCCTTGTCAACACCCACCACCATTTCTTCCAGTGCTTCGTGCGCAACCGCGCCGATCTCGACTGGACGAAGCTCTCAGTCATTGAATGGCTGGATCGCATCTACCCGATCTTCTCGCGGCTGACCGAGGATTGCTTCTACCATTCCTCCGTTACGGCCATGGCCGAGATGATCAAGCACGGCTGTACCACGGCCTTCGATCATCAGTATAATTTCCCGCGCCATGCCGGTAAAAGGCTGATCGACCGGCAATTCGAGGCAGCCGATCTTTTCGGCATGCGCTTCCATGCCGGTCGTGGCGGCAACTCCCTGCCGAAGTCGGAAGGATCAACCATACCCGACGAGATGCGGGAGACGACGGACGAGTTCATCGCCGACTGCGCACGGTTGATCGAGACCTATCACGACACCTCGCCCTTTAGCATGCGCCAGGTGGTGGTCGCCCCCTGCCAGCCGGTGAACGGCTATCGTGAGACCTTCGTCGAATCGGTGCGCCTTGCCCGCGACAAGGGCGTCCGGCTCCATACCCATGTCGGCGAGGGCGAAAGCGACGTGATCCTTGCCCGCCACGGCGCACGCACCGTCGATTATCTGCACGAGATGGGTTTTGCTGGACCGGATACCTTCTATGCCCATTGCTGGGAACTGACCCACGACGAATTGCGCACCATGGCGGATTCGGGAACGGGCGTGGCCCATTGCCCTGAGCCGGTCTATCTGGTCGGCGCGGAGGTGACCGACATTCCGGCCATGAGCGCCTTCGGCGTGCCGGTGGGTCTTGGTTGCGATGGTGCCGCCTCCAATGATAATTCCAACCTCATGCACTGCATCCATTCCGCCTACATGCTGCAATGCCTGGCGGCATCGACGCGCGCCCATCCTGTGCCCGCACCTGCAGACTTTCTCGGTTATGCCACGACGGGCGGTGCGCAGCTGCTCGGCCGTGCCGATATTGGTCGGTTGGCACCCGGCATGGCCGCCGATCTTTTTGCCATCGATACCCGCCGCATGGATTACGTCGGCACCCGACACGATCCCTTGAGCCTGATTGCCAAAGTCGGCATCGGTGCGCCGACGGATATGACCATGATCAACGGTCGTATCGTGTGGGCGAAGGGCGAGTTTGCTGGTCTGGATGAAGGAAAACTGTTTGCCGACGCAGAAGCGGCGCTCGCCACCATCGATTTTTGAAACAACACAACCAACAAGGGGAACCCTCATGATCAACGCACTCAACCGCCGCACGCTCCTGAAAGGCGTAGCACTCACCGGTCTTGCCAGCGCTGTTGGCGCGCGTGCCACACTTGCAGCTGACAAGCCACTCGGCATCGCACTCGTGGTCCCCTCGCCCATCGGCGATGTCGGCTGGGGACATGCATTGGCGGCCGGTCTTGAGCCGGTCAAGGCGGCCTATGGCGACAAGGTGAAAGTTACCATTCTGGAAAACATTCCGGAAGGTCCCGATGCCGACCGCATTATGACCAAGACCGTTGCTGACGGAAACAAGTTCCTGATCGCCGGTTCCTTCGGCTATCAGAACGGCGCGCTGCAGATCGCTCGTCGCAACAAGGACGTCAGCGTGCTGCACGCCTCTGGCTTTCAGGTCGCGCCGAACTTCTCGCCCTTCGCTGCCAAGTATTTCCAGGGAACCTATCTGATGGGCATGGCAGCCGCCGCGCTGACCAAATCCGGCAAGCTTGGCTCGGTCTCGGCCTTCGCGATCCCGGAACTCATCACCTCGATCAATGCCTTCGCGCTGGGTGCCCAAGCCGTCAAACCCGATATCGAAGTCTCCGTCGTCTGGGTCAACTCCTGGTTCGACCCCGCGAAGGAACAGGAAGCCGCAAAGGCACTGCTGGCGCAGGGTTGCGATGTGATCTTCTCCAACGCGCAGGACACGCCGTCCGTCATCTCGGCCTGCGAAGCGGCCGGCGTCTACGCCTTCAACCTCAACTCTTCGATGAAGAGCTACGCTCAGAAGACCTATCTCGGCTGCGTTGCGACCGACTGGTCCCCCTACTTCCTGGCGCAGGTCAAGGCGCACATGGACGGTACCTTCAAGGGCGCCAATGCCTTCCTCGGCATGTCGGACAAGGTGGTCAAGGTCGTTGACTGGAACACCAGTGTTCCCGCCGACACCATGGCGAAGATCAAGGAGACCGAGGCAAAGATTGCCGATGGCAGCTTCTCGCCCTTCACCGGTCCCATCACCAAGGCCGATGGCTCTGAAGGCGTAGCAGCCGGCAAAACACTGACGGACAAGGAAATCATTGCCATGGATTGGCACGTCAAGGGCGTCACCACTCCTCTGCCGAAGTGATCCATCATGTCTGAGACGACCTTGCCTGCATCGCCAAACAGGGAAGCGGCGAAGGCACCACTGCTTTCGCTGCGCGGCCTTTCGAAAAGCTACGGCCAGATCCGCGCCAATCAGGCGATCGATCTGGACGTGGCGGAGCATTCGATCCACGCCATTCTCGGCGAAAACGGCGCGGGCAAGTCCACGCTGATGAAGCTGATCTATGGTGTGGAAACGCCAGATGAGGGCATTGTAACATGGCGAGGCGAGCCGATCCGGCTTGCTTCGCCCGCCGAGGCCCGCCGCCAGGGCATCGGCATGGTCTTTCAGCATTTCTCCCTCTTCGAGACGCTGACGGTCGTCGAGAACATCTCGCTCGTCGTGCCGGGAAAGAAGAGCGACCTTATCGAGCGGGTGCGCACATTGGGACGCGACTTTGGGCTGGAGGTCGATCCACTTGCCCATGTGCATGCGCTCTCGGTCGGCGAGCGACAGCGGGTCGAGATCATCCGCTGCCTGATGACCGACCCGAAGCTCATCATTCTAGACGAACCGACGTCGGTGCTACCGCCGCAATCGGTGGAGAAGCTTTTCGAGACACTGAAGCGCCTGCGCGAGCGCGGCGTCTCCATTCTTTTCATATCCCATAAGCTTGAAGAGATCCGGGCGATCTGCGACCGGGCCACCATCCTGCGCGGCGGAAAAGTCACCGGTCATGTGGATCCGCGCGAACATGACGCCCACAACCTTGCCCGCATGATGATCGGCCGCGAAATGCCGGAGATCAAACCGCCAACCGTCGTGGCAACTGGCGAGAAGCGCCTCGAACTGATCGGTCTCGACTATGAGCCGGACGACCCCTTTGCCATGCTGTTGAAACGCGTGACATTGGAAGTGAAGGCCGGAGAAATTCTTGGGATCGCTGGCATCTCAGGCAATGGACAGGCGGAACTCTCCTCCATTATTTCGGGCGAAACGCGGCTTGGTCGAGAAGCGAAGGATCGCATTTTCATGATGGGCGAGGATGTCGGTCGCCATGATGCTGCGGCCCGTCGCAAACTCGGCTTCGCCTTTGTCCCGGAAGACCGTCTCGGCCGCGGCGCCGTTCCCGAAATGTCGCTGACCCTCAACGGGCTTTTGACCGCTCATCCGCTCGACCTGCTGAACCATAGCTTGATCGACCACAGCGGTGCCAAGGCTTTCGCCGAGACCTGCATTCGCGATTTCGACGTCCGCACGCCGGGACCAGACGCAGAGGCTGGTGCGCTGTCCGGCGGCAACTTGCAGAAGTTCATCGTTGGCCGTGAGATCATGCTGGGACCGAAACTGCTCTTCCTCGCTCAGCCCACCTGGGGTGTCGATATCGGCGCCGCCATGGCCATCCGCCAAAAGCTGATTGCTCTGCGCAATGCCGGCATGGCGATCCTCGTCATATCGGAAGAGATTGAAGAGCTCTTCGAAATTTGCGACCGCATTCAGGTGCTGAATGCCGGTACGCTCAGCCCGTCGCTCACGACATCCGAAACGCGTGTCGAAGATGTCGGCCGCTTTATGATTAGCGCAGACGTGACCGCCCTGACCGAAAACCCCACTGCCGGAAAGCTGTCCGCATGAGCGCCCTCCCTCACTTCGTTCGGCGCGAACGTGCCTCGCTAACTGCGACGATCCTCGCACCTCTTGCAGCCCTCGCAATTGCAACCCTCGTCAATCTCACGCTTTACGCGGTCATGGGCAAAAGCCCCGCTGCCGTGTTCTACGCCATGTTGCTGGAGCCCTTCCTCTCCTGGGCAGCCTTCTCGGAAGTGCTTTTGAAGATGGGGCCGCTGCTCCTGATCGCGCAGGGGCTTGCGATCGGCTTCCGCGCCAAGGTGTTCAATATTGGTGCTGAAGGACAGTTCATTCTCGGCGCGATCTTCGCCTCCGCCATTCCCATCTATTATCCGGAATCAACCGGCGGCTGGATCTGGCCTGCCATGCTGCTTTGCGGCGCCATCGGCGGAGCGCTCTGGGCAGCGATCACGGCCTTCTGGCGTGTGCGGCTAAATGCCAACGAAATTCTCGTCTCCCTGATGCTGAGCCTCGTTGCGGCACAGGTGCTGAACTATCTGCTGCTCGGCCCCTGGAAGGACCCGAACGGCTTCAATTTCCCGCAATCGGTGATGTTTCAGTACGACGCCATGGTGCCGACTTTGATCGACGGCACCCGAGTGAACTGGTCCTTTCCGCTCACCATCCTCTTTTCGCTCGGAGCTTATCTCTTCATGCAGAAGAGCTTTCTCGGCTACAAGCTGCAGGTCGGCGGCCTTGCCCCGCGCGCGGCCGACTATGCCGGATTCAGCCAGGGGCGCGCCATCTGGCTCTCGCTTCTGATTGGCGGCTTTGCTGCTGGTCTTGCGGGCGCGGCGGAAGTGGCAGGGCCGATTGGGCAGTTGCAGCGCTCGATCTCCACCGGCTACGGCTATGCGGCCATCATCGTCGCCTATCTCGGCGGGTTGCATCCGATTGGCATCATCCTGTCATCGCTCGTCATGGCAGTGATTTATATTGGTGGCGACAATGCCATGGTTTCGGCCGAACTGCCGATTGCGGCCGTGCGCGTCTTCCAGGGTACATTGCTCGTGACCTATCTCATCGCAGTCGCCTTCGTCCGCTATCGCCTCGAATGGCCGAAATCTGCAGATCGGAAACCGGCATGAACGCTGTCGATTTTATCCTTTCCGGCATGCTGGCCGCGGCAACGCCCTTTCTGCTGGCAGCTTTGGGCGAACTCGTTGTCGAACGCTCAGGCGTCCTCAATCTCGGTGTCGAGGGGTTGATGGCGCTAGGGGCCGTCATCGCCTTTATCGTCGTCTATCACGGCGGCGGCCATACGCTCGCCTTCCTCGCGGCAGGCTTTGCCAGTGTCCTCCTCTCCCTTATCTTCGCACTTGTTGCCCTGGGTTTCCGCGCCAACCAGGTCGCAACAGGGCTCGCCATCGGCATTCTCGGGCAAGGCCTCTCGGCGCTCTTCGGCAAGACCTATGAGAGCCTGACGGTCACGGGGCTGCCGAAACTTGCCATTCCAGGCCTTTCCGATCTTCCTGTTATCGGCGGCCTGTTCGTCCAGGATATCGTCGTCTGGCTCTCGCTTCTTCTGACACTCGCCATCTGGGCCGGGTTCACCTTCAGCAAGGCGGGCCTCGTGATCCGAGCGGTTGGGGAAAATCCGAAAGCCGCACATGCGATCGGCTATTCGGTGATAGGCGTGCGCGTGGCGGCGATTGCTTTTGGCGGCCTTTTGGCTGGCTTTGCCGGTGCCTATGCCTCCGTCGTCTACACGCCACTCTGGGCAGATGGCATGATTGCGGGGCGCGGCTGGATCGCGATTGCGCTCGTCGTCTTTGGCACATGGCTCACAGGCCGCATCTTCCTCGGCGCCTGCCTGTTTGGCGCAGTCTCGCTGATGAGCCTTGCGGCACAAGCCACAGGCGTGGAGCTGCCGTCGCAGTTTCTCTCCAGCCTGCCCTATCTCGTCACCATCATCGTGCTCGGCATCATCTCCGCAAACAAGCGGCTGTTGAAGCTGAACGGCGTTGCCTCGCTCGGAGAGCCTTTCGAACGGTAGCGTTTTTTGCAGGAGAACGCGCGTGAGCGCGCTGCTCACACACTGCCCTTGGCAAGATCAAGCAGACCTCGCGGCAGGCTGTTCATGCATTGCGTCCCACTCTGCGTTACCAGAAACTGATCCTCGATCATCAGCGCTCCGAAGTTTTGCCCATAGAACGGCGCTTCGAGCGCAACCACCATATCGGTCTCGATAATCTCCGGATTACCGGCAGAAAAGAACGGCCATTCCTCGATACCGACGCCACCACCGACGGAGTGGCCGAAATGTCCGCGGTAGTATTCACCGAATCCATCGCGCCTCATTGAGCGGAGCATAGCGTCATGCACCGCGCCGAACGTATTGCCGGGGTTGATCTGCTCCAACCCCGCATAGAATGCAGTCTCCAGCGCCTTGAAAATATCCTGCGCCAATGGCGATGCCGGACCGTAGGTCACGGTGCGCGCGCCGTCGGATGAGTAGCCTTCGACCAGCGTCCCGACATCGGCCTTGATCAAAGCACCTGGCGTGACCTTTGCAGCGCCATTCGACAGGTCCGGTCCGACGGAGATATAGTCCCAGTGTCCGCTTAGTGCAAAACCGCCTGCCGCAGCGGCTTCCTGCGCACCCGCCTTCCACGCCGCCGAGAGGCTCGCAAGCGAGGCTCCGAGGGCCACAGCGTCCATCATGCGTGTCAGACCAGCCTCTGCCGCCATGGCCGCGCGCCGGAGGCGTTCGATTTCACGGGGGGTCTTGATGGCGCGCAAGCGCCTGAGCATGAGGGAGCCATCGACCCATTGGACAGATGGAAAAGACGTCTTCAGAACCTCGAAATCGGCGGCGGGCATAAATTCGAGATCGACCCCGATCCTCGCATCGCTGAGACCCCTCTCCGTCAACAGCTCGGCCAAGAGGTTGAAGCATTCCGACCGATCGAAGGTTTCCGGTCTCGGGCCTCCCACGCCCGAACTCCGATACGCGCCATCGATGCCGGAGATCGCGTTTACGCCCGACAGATCGACCCCGTCGATCCAGATACGATGCGTGCGGACCTCAACATCCAAACTCTTCTGCAATACCACTGGCGCGGCATGATCGCTGACGACTGCTGCAAGCGGACGCTCAGAATCACTTGGCACCAGCGCGATCGCAGCACCTGCCCTGCCCCACATGGTGGCGACGCCCGCTGGCGCGCCGATCGCATATTGAAAGGCTTCCGGCTGGAAGAGAACCAACGCATCAATGCCGGCGTCGCGCATCAGCCGCTCCGCCCGTTTCCTGTCCAAATCGCTCAACGCTGCCTCCACGAAAACTCAATTCGATTTAGCTGAGGCAGAGGGATGTCGCCAGCCGCATTCAAGATCCTCTACCACAGTGGCTTAAAGGCAGCTCCTACGGATCAGATGATGCCGTGTCGAAAATGATGGGCTTTGGACGAACAAAGGTTCTTCGTCCGGCCTTCCAGCCCGCGATAGCAGGAGCCGAAGAACGCACGGCATGACGGGGATCATCAGCATCCAGAATGACGATATCGGCAGCCCCACCGATTCGTAACCGATGATCAACGCCCATGATCGAAGCCGGGCGGTCGCTGACCATGGCGAAAACCTGATCAATATCGTCATCGCGCGAAAGCTGCATCACATTAGCATAGAGATTGGCCATTCGCCCGAGCGAGGCATCGCCGAAAGGCGTGAATGGGTTGAGCACATTGTTGGTGGCGACCGCTGTCCGAACTCCATCTGCCGAAAGGAGATGAGCCGGTGTAATACCGCGGGGGATATTTGCCGTTCGGCCTCGCCCCATCAGAAAGAGATCGGTCGCCGGCAAAACGACGAGCGCGATGCCAGCCTCGGCAACTTTTCGGGCGATAAGGGACCGGTCCTCGGGATTAAGAGCCGAAAGGTTGGTGACATGCCCGATGGTGACACGGCCGGCGTAGGCGTTGGCCGTGGTTTCGGCAATCACCGCCGGAAGATCCGTCTTGGCGGGGTCTAGGCTGAAATCCAGATGGAAATCGACATCGACATCGTGCCTCCTTGCGAGCGCGAAGATGCGACGCACATGCTCTTCCGGGCGGGGATCGGTATAGGGACATCCGCCAACGAGGTCCGCGCCGGTGCGAAGTGCCTCGTCAAGCATGGCTTCCGTCTCCGGTTCCGGCGTCAATCCTTCCTGCGCGAAAGCGCAAATCTGGATATCGATGGCGAAAGCAAAGCGTTCCCGAACCCGCTTGATCGCCTCGAAGGACCGCATGCCCGCGCGTGGGTCGATCTCGACAAAGGTTCGCATGCGGTTGGTGCCATGCATGATCGCTTGACGCACGACGGCGCTTGCGCGGTCGTAGACATCCTCCTGCGTAAAGCCGGCCTTGGCCTTCGCCGTCTCGCGCACCGCCTCCTCCAGCGTGCCCTCACAGATCGTGCAGCGCTCCAGAATGCAGGCCTTATCCAGATGCACATGACTATCGGCGAAGCCCGGAAAGGCAAACCGACCGTCGAAATCCTCCTCTTCAATGGCCTCGCAGCGAATGTTGCGGCGCATGTCGACAATCAGCCCGTCGCGAATAGCGATATCGATGACGCCAGGCTCTGCTGCGGTGCGAACGTTTCGAAGAAGGACATCGGCGCGCATGTGCTTATACTCCTACTGCGCAACCATCGCTGCGAGGGTCGTGTGCGCCGTCGATCCAGCCATCCTCACCAATCTTGATGATCCCTGCCTGACCCGCAAGCGCGCTGAGTTCTGGAATAGCGACGACGCCGTGGCCATAACGTGCAAGCGTATCGATCACGTCTGAGCCGACAGATTGCTCAATCTTGAGATTGTCCCGGCTGTCTGAAAATGTGCGGCCAAGAAGAAAGCGCGGCGCTGACAATGCCGAAAGCGGATCAAGGCCATGGTCAATCAATCGGCTGAGGAGCAGTGTCAGCGTCTGCGGCTGACCATCGGCACCTTGCGTTCCGTAGAGGATAGCCGGTTTGCCATCGCGCAGCGCAATACCGGGGTTAAGCGTATAAAAGGGCCTCTTGCCAGGCGCGATCACGTTGGGACTCTTTGGGTCGAGACTGAACGCCGCGCCGCGGTTCTGCCAGAGGATGCCGGGATCTTCCAGCAGCACGCCGCTGCCCCAATCGTAATAGGTGCTTTGAAGAAGGCTGGCGGAGCGGCCTTGCGCATCCGTCGCCGCGAGAAACACCGTATCGCCATTACGAAAGGGTGCAGGCCAAGGCAAGGCGACATTGCGATTGATCTTCCCCGCCTTCGCCTCGAGACAATCCCGCGCCAGCCAGGCGGCGCAGTCCTGCTCGACAAAGTCCGGGTCAGCGATACTGCCCCGCTCCAGAAAGGCCTGTTTGATCGCTTCTGCACAGAGATGATAGAAATGCGAAGTATCCGGACCGGTGCCATGCATCGCGAAATTCGACAGGATGCCCATGATCGACAGTGTCGTCACACCTTGGCTGGGCGGCGGCGGAGCCAGAAGTTCGAAATCGCGGTAGGTGAGCGATAAGGGGGCGGCCATCGTCGCACCTGTCTTTTCCAGATCGCGCTTTCGGATCGGGCTGCCGGCCGCCTCAAGCCCCCTGGCAATGCGGTCAGCCACCTCGCCCTCGTAAAATGTCCGGTAGCCTTGAAGGGCGATCTCTTCCAGTACGGCGGCCAACTGCGGCTGGCGCTGTGTACCTTCCTTCACGAAGAAGCTGGAAACGCCCGGCCATCCATCGATCTCGTCTTTGCGAAACTGGTGCCAGTGGGCCTGGGATTGGCTGACGGGAAAGCCGCCCGCCGCAAATTCTATCGCATCGCCCAGCAGGCTCGCGAAGCTCTCGGTGCCACCCCAATGGGCACGAGAATAGTCTAGCGCCCGGCCCCAACTGTCGACCAGTGCCGCTGTCGTCAAGGTGGAGAGAGGGCCACGTGTTGGAATACCATCGAGCTTCGGCAAACTCTCAGCCGCTTGCCCGATGCCCATGATCGCTTCGCGTCGCCCTTCGCCGTCTGCGATGATCCAGATGGCATCCCCACCCAGCCCGCAAAAATGCGGATACAGCACCGTCAATGCCGCCCCTGCCGCAATCACGGCCTCGACTGCCGTGCCGCCGCGTCTCAGAACCTTGGCACCGGCTTCGCTTGCAGCGCGATGCGGCGTCGTGACCATGCCCTGCCGTGACCGGGCAGCGTGCGTGTTCTGATGTGAAAAGATGCCCTCACGCGTCGCCATTCTGCCCAGCCTCACTCCGAGGCCGAGATGTAGCGGCTGAGGATTTCGCTGATATCCGGACCGTCATCCTCGTCATCGGCTTTGGCGCGATCTTCGACCGCGTGCAAATGGTGGTCCATGATGTGGGTCGCAGCCTCGACATCGAGATTTTTCAGTGCCTCGATCAACTGGATATGTTCATCGATCCCGCATTCCGCTGAATGCGGTCTGCCGAAACGTGCAAGGATGAGCGACGACCGGGAGACGACCTGGATGATGAATTCGATCAAAAGCTTGGATCCAGTCAGCTCCGCCAGCAGGATGTGAAACTCCCCAGCCAGCCGGATGGAGCGCGGCGACGATGCGCGCAAAGCGCGTTCCTCTTCCCGCACATGGCTTACCAGCGCATCGATCCCATCCTTTGGCATGCGCTTGCATAGCCGGTCGATGACCTCCCGCTCCAGGCAGCGGCGCAGCGCGAATACTTCCACGGCCTCTTCGAGGGTCGGCATGGCAACGGCAGCGCCACGGTTCGGCTTGATCTCCACCAAGCCGTCCGAAGACAGCCGGACCAGAGCATTGCGGGCACTCGTGCGGCTCACCCCGAATGTATCCCCGATTGAATCTTCCGGCAGTTTCGTGCCCGGCTTTAGCGCCTGCTCGAGTATGGCGCGACGCAGCGAGGCATAGATCGCGTCGCTTCTGGTCAGATTCGTGGACATCGATGTCAAATCCCGGCTCGTATACATTTAAGCCGTATATCGCACAAATTTTGTACCGAATCCATCCGATTTAATTGCATACAATTTTTTGCTTGAAATTGCATACGAATTTGCTTAGCCTTGTTCTACAGCCACACAGAATGGCGCGACAGACAGTGCCAGCCCGAAGAAAAACGGAGCGGAACGTCAAAAATCGCATGCAATTTCGATTGAAATTGAATGCAAGATGAATCCATAAAAAGGGGACCATAATGTTAAGCAAACGCATATTACTGGGAACGAGCCTTGCGCTTCTTGCCCTGACCATGCCGGCCATGGCCAACACGCTGAAATGGGGCGCCTCCCGCGATATCAGCTCCCTCGATCCCTATTCCTACGGAGACAGCTTTGCTCTTGGCGTGCTCAACCACGCCTATGAGGGCTTGATGCGCTATGACCGCAACCTCAAGCTCGAGCCGGCACTCGCCACATCCTATGAAATCATCTCGCCCACGACGTGGCGCTTCAAGCTTCGCGAAGGCGTAAAATTCCACAATGGCGCGGATTTCACCGCTGACGACGTCCAGGCCTCGCTCCTGCGCGCCACCGATCCGAAGTCGCCGCTGCGCGGCAATATCCCGGCTTATAAAGGCTCGCGCGTCATTGATCCACACACAATCGAGATCGATGTGACGGCCAATTACCCGCTGCTCCTGAACGATCTGACGACCATCTATATTTTCAACGCAAAATGGTTGAAGGACAACAAAGCGGAAGCGCCGACGGATGTCGGCTCCGGCACCGAAGGTTATGCGACCTATAATGAAAACGGCACCGGCCCGTTCAAGGTCGAAAGCCGACAGCCCGACGCCAAGACGGTTTTCGTCAAATATGATGGCTGGTGGGATAAGCCTGAGCACAATATCGACCGCATTGAACTGACGCCGATCGCCTCCAGCGCCACGCGCGTCGCAGCACTGCTCTCCGGCGATATCGATTTTACCGATCAGGCACCGGTTCAGGACTTGCCGCGTCTTGAGGCTGCAGCATCGCAGGTCAAGCTTCTGAAAGGCACGGATCTGCGCACGGTCATGATCGGCTTCAGCCAGCGCGATACGCTGCTGTCCGGTGCGCCGAACCCGATGAAGGATTTGCGTGTGCGCCAGGCCATGCAGCTCGCCATCGATCTGGACCTCATTCAAAAGCGCGTCATGCGCGGCAAGTCTCGCAATGCAGGCACGCTGGTCGCTCCACAGATCCCCGGTTACGACACCGCCCTCGATACGCCGGTCAAGGCCGATCCGGAGAAGGCCAAGGCGCTGCTCAAGGAAGCGGGTGCAGAAGGTTTCGAGTTCGACTTTAACTGCTCCGACACGCTGGTGAATGAAGAGCAGGTCTGCCAGGCGGTCGCTTCCATGTGGTCGCGCGTCGGGCTCAAGCCGAAGCTCGATCAGGGACCTCGCGCCGTCCAGACACCGAAGCGCTCTTCCGGCAAGGTCGATGTCTATACGCTCGGTTGGGCGACACTGCCGATGCTTGACGCCTACAGCCTGACCTCGCAGGTTCTCCACACCAAGGAAGGTTCCTTCGGCATTTTCAACTGGGGTGGATGGTCTGACAAGGAGTTCGACAAGGTGACGGAAGCCTCGGCTGTGGAACTGGACCGGACGAAGCGCCTTGCTCTTTCGGCAGATGCCCTGAAGATCGCCAAGGAACACGCTCTGATGATCCCGCTGCACCAACAGCCGCTTGCCTGGGCAACCAGCGCGAAAGTTAAGGATTTCCCGCTCTTCTCGGATAATCTTCCCCGCCTTTGGCTGGTGAAAATGTAACAGCGGATGGCCCTCGCCGCGCAGACGTGTCGCGGGGGCCAGCTTTCTTTCTTCGGACAAAGGACAGGGTGTCATGCTCGCCTTCCTCATCAAGCGGATCGGCAACGCCGTTCTCGTGATGCTCACGGTTGCCTTCTTCGCCTTCCTCATTTTCCGTTTCCTCGGCGATCCCGTGGAGATCATGGTCAATGAAAGCGCCACCCAGGTCGAACGCGACGAGCTGCGCGCCCGGCTCGGTCTCAATGACGGGTTTCTCGTTCAATATGTCCGCTTCGTCACCAATGCGGCCCAAGGGGAATTCGGATTATCCTGGCGCAACCAGCAATCCGTACTGACACTGATTGCCGAGCGGTTTCCGGCGACCTTCGAGCTCGTGCTCATCGCCACCTTCCTGTCGCTTGCCATCGGTATTCCGCTTGGCGTCTTTACCGCCATCGGTCGCGGGCGCTGGTGGGCCGAAGCCTTGCAGTTCTCATCGATCGTCGGCGTTTCCCTGCCAAGCTTTCTGGTGGGCATTCTGCTGATCCTGACCTTTTCCGTTACCCTTGGCTGGTTGCCGGGTTATGGTCGCGGAGAGGTCGTGCGCATCGGCTGGTGGTCCACCGGGCTCCTGACCCCGTCAGGACGCGCAGCCATTGTCTTGCCCGCACTATCGCTTTCGCTCTTCCAGATCACCCTGGTGATGCGGCTGGTGCGTGCCGAAATGCTGGAAACGCTGCGGACCGACTTCATCAAGTTCGCCCGTGCACGCGGCGTCAAAAGACGCGCACTCTGGTTTCGTCATGCGCTGAAGAACTGTCTCATGCCGGTGGTGACACTCACCGCCATGCAGGTCGGCAATCTGATCGCTTTTGCGCTCGTCACCGAAACGGTTTTCCAGTGGCCGGGAATGGGCATGCTGTTCATGCAGGCCGTGACCTTCGTCGATATTCCCGTCATGGCGGCCTATCTCTGCATCGTATCCTTCATCTTCGTCACGCTGAACACGTTGGTTGACATCGCTTACGCCGTCATCGACCCGCGGCTGCGTGCAGCATGACCGGGAAACCATCATGACCGCCATCGAACAGACCGCCGCCGTTTCCCGTCCTTCTCGACTTTCAAGGATGCTCCAATCCGACCTGTGGTGGAGTTTCAAGCGCCACCCCTCGGCGATTGCCGCAGCAATCCTGCTTCTGATGTTGATCGCCTCAGCTTTCTTCGCCCCGCTCATCACGGTGCAGAACCCCTATGATCTCGCGTCACTCGACCTGCTGAACGCCGAAATTCCCCCGATCTGGATGCCGGACGGCCAATGGCCCTTCATTCTGGGCACCGACGTGCAGGGGCGCGACATGCTGTCAGCCATTCTCTACGGATCACGTGCCTCGATCATCATCGGCGCAAGCTCCGTTCTGGTCTCGCTCGTCATTGGCACGATGCTTGGCCTCGTCGCCGGCTATCACGGCAAATGGGCCGACGGTCTGCTGATGCGCACGGGCGACGTTCTCCTTTCCATGCCGACGATGCTGATCGCCATCCTCGTGTCAGCACTGGCAAGACAGGCACTGCCGCCGTCGCTCAGGGAAGCTGGGGCCTCCGGCGTCATCGTGCTTGCCATATCGCTTTCGGCCTGGGTGCAATATGCGCGCACCGTGCGCGCTCAGACCATGGTGGAGCGCAACAAGGAATATGTTCAGGCCGCCCTGCTTATCCGCCTGTCCAAATGGAAGATCATGCTGAAGCATATTCTTCCCAACACCACGACGCCGCTGCTCGTCACGGCAACCCTGAACTTCGGTCTCGGCATTCTCATCGAGGCGACGCTCTCTTTCCTTGGCGTCGGCATGCCGCCCGAACAACCGTCGCTCGGCACGCTGATCCGCATCGGCAACCAGTATCTCTTCTCCGGGCTCTGGTGGATCGTGCTCTTTCCAGGTTTGCAGCTCTGTCTGCTTGTCGTCTCGATCAACGTGCTCGGCGACTGGCTGCGCGACGCCCTCAATCCCAAACTGCGCTGAAACCGTGCGGAGACAATGTCCATGAGCGACCTTCTGATTACTAACGCAAGACCGATGGGCGGCGACACCGCCGATATTCTGATCCGCAACGGTCGGATTGCCGACATCGGCCAGGATCTCGCAGCCGAGGGCCTGCCTGTCGAGGATGCCGGCGGACGTATCGCCATTCCTGGCCTTGTCGATGCTCATACCCATCTCGATAAATCTCTGCTGGGCTACCCTTGGTACGTCAATGAAGTCGGTCCGCGTCTGATCGACAAGATCGACAACGAGCGCAAGGTCAAGCGCGACTATGGGTTGGACGCTCATATCCAGTCCATGCGCCAGGCGCTGCAATCGGTCGGCTACGGCACGACGCTCATCCGCACCCATGTGGATATCGACACCGATCAAGGTCTGGTCGCTCTGGAAGGCGTGATGGAGACGCGGCGCCAGCTGGCGGGCATTGTCGAAATCGAAATCGTCGCCTTCCCGCAATCGGGCCTGATGCGCCGCCCCGGCACGGCGGAACTGCTGGATGCCGGCATGGCGATGGGGGCTGATCTCGTTGGCGGTCTCGACCCATGCGGCGTGGATCGTGATCCCAAGGGTCATCTCGATACGATCTTTGCCATCGCCGAGAAGCACGGCAAGGGCATCGATATCCATCTGCATGAGAGTGGAGAGCTCGGCGCCTTCTCCATGGAAATGATCTTCGAGCGTATCCGTGCGCTCGGCATGCAAGGAAAGGTCGCCGTCAGCCATGCCTTCTGCCTTGGCGATCCAGACTGGAACATGACGCAGGGGCTGATCGACACCTGCGCCGAACTCGACGTGCCGATCCTGACGACGGCCCCGCCCTCGCGCGAAGTCCCGTCTCTGCGCCGTTTGCGCTCCGCCGGTGTCCGCTTCGGCGCCGGTGTCGATGGCTTCCGTGATACCTGGGGGCCCTATGGCAATGGCGACATGCTGGAGCGATCGATGTTGCTCGGCATGAAAAACAACCTGCGCCGCGATGATGAACTGCTTTGGGCGCTCGATGTCTGCACCACTGGCGGTGCTCAAGCCATGGATCGTGCAGACCATTCACTCACGATTGGCGGCCGTGGCGATGTCGTCATCGTTGAAGGGGAAACGGTCGGCGAAGCGATCGTCACGCATCAACCTCGCAAGCTCGTGGTCACCGCTGGCAATGTCGTCGCCCGAGACGGCAAGAGCCTGAAGGAACGCCCATGAACGCGCCCTCATCCTGGTCGATGCTTCCGCTCGGTAAAAGACCGCCGGGGCGCTGGGCACTCAAGGCTCGTTTTGTGGTTGCCGACCTGCCCGAAGGCAGGCGCCTCATACCGGACGGCGAAGTCGTCATCGACAACGACACAATTCTCTGGGTCGGTCGAAATTTCGAGGGCGACGTCTCGGCACGCTACGACATGGGCGACGCTCTCATTGGTCCGGGCTTTGTCGATCTGGACGCGCTCTCCGATCTCGATACGACCGTTCTTGCCATGGACAACCAGCCCGGCTGGAAGAAGGGCCGCGTCTGGGCCGCGGACTACGCGTCCCGCGCCTATGAGATGTACGGCCAGGACGAACTTGCGTTTCAGAAGCGTTACGCCTTTGCGCAGCTTCTCTTGAACGGAATTACGTCGGCACTTCCGATTGCCTCGCTGTTTTACCGTGCCTGGGGCGAGACGGTTGCAGAATTCGAAGCAGCAGCAGATGCAGCGGAAGAGCTCGGTATCCGCGTCTGGCTGGGCCCCGCCTACCGCAGCGGCGGGGTCATCCTTGATGAAAGCGGCGCCATGCAGCCGGTCTTCGATGAAGAGCGGGGACTGGCGGAATTGGCAGAGGCCGCGTCCTTTGCCCAACGCATTCACGGCAGCGGCAATGGCCTGATTTCCGGCATGTTCGCACCGGATCGTGTGGAAACCTGTACTGAAACGCTGCTGCGTCAGACCTTTGCCCATGCCGATGATATGGATATGCCTGTTCGTCTTCACATGGCGCAGGGCGAGATGGAATTGCAAACCATGCGCCTCCTGCATGGCAAGACGGCGCCCGAATGGTTAGACGGCCTTGGTCTCCTTTCTCCACGACTGATCGCCCCACATGCGACCGTCGCGACAGAAGACGATCTTGCGCGCTACGCCGCACAGGGCGTGACCGTCGCCCATTGTCCGCTCGTCTCTGCCCGCCACGGCTCGACGCTCAAATCCTTCTCCCGCCTGAAGGCGATGGGCATTCGGATCGGCATGGGTACCGACACCGCCCCTCCCGATATGGTTCTCAACATGTCGATCGGCCTGATGATGAACCGGCTTGCGGAAGGTCGAGGTGATGCCGGGTCTTCCGCCGATTTCTATGATGCCGCAACGATTGCCGGCGCCGATGCGCTGAAGCGGCAGGATCTCGGCCGTATCGCGCCGGGCGCGAAAGCCGATATCGCCGTTTTCGACATGGCCGACAGCATGATCGCGCCACGGATCGATCCTATCCAGACGCTTGTCTACAGCGCCACCGGTCGCGTTACCCGCGCAACCATCGTCGATGGACGGATTTCGATGCGTGACGGAAAGGTGGCGGGCATCGACCTCATCGCCGCCAGGCGTCAGGCACAGCGTCAGTTTGATGGACTTGTCGCCAAATATCCCGAACGGACGTTTCAGCATCCGCCGGTCGAGGAGATTTTCCCGCCGAGCTATCCGCTTACGCATCACTCCAGCGAGGTGTCGCGATGACCTCAGCCACTCAGACACCGGCAGCGATGCCGGTTCTTGAAGTCAAAGGCCTGTCCGTTGAGTTCCCAACCCGCAAAGGCATTCTGACCGCCCTCTCCGACGTCTCGCTCACCGTCGAGCGAGGCGAAATTTTAGGAGTCGTCGGAGAGTCCGGCGCTGGCAAGTCGTTGACAGGCATGGCCGTTCTCGGCCTGCTTGAACCGCCGGGGCGGATTGCCGCAGGCGAAATCCGCATCGGCGGCACGCGCACCGATACTCTGAGCGAGTTGGAGATGAGCACGGTTCGTGGCCGTATGGTCGGCGCAATCTTTCAGGATCCGCTCACCTCGCTCAACCCGCTCTTCTCGGTCGGCCAGCAACTGATCGAGACGATACGTCTGCACTCGAACCGCAGCCGCGCGCAAGCACGCGCTCACGCCGTCGACCTGTTGAAACAGGTCGGCATTCCGGGCGCGGATGAGCGCATCGATCATTATCCTCATCAGTTTTCCGGTGGCATGCGCCAGCGCGTCGTCATAGCGCTCGCGCTTGCGGGCGATCCGCAATTGATCATAGCCGACGAACCGACCACCGCGCTCGACGTGTCCATTCAGGCGCAGATCACCACGCTGCTGCGCAAGCTTTGCCGCGAAAAGGGCGCGGGCGTCATGCTGGTCACCCACGACATGGGTGTGATTGCCGAAACCGCCGACCGCGTGGCCGTCATGTATGCTGGCCGGGTGATCGAGGTCGGCCCGGTCGACGAGGTGCTGCGCAACCCCAAGCACCCTTATACGCGCGGCTTGATGGGTTCCATTCCCGCGCTTGGCGCCCGCGTCGAGCGGCTAACCCAGATCGATGGCGCCATGCCCAGGCTCAACGCCATTCCTGAAGGCTGCGCGTTCAATCCCCGCTGTCCGGATGTCGGCCCCCGATGCCGGCAGATGAAACCCGCGCTTGTGCGCAATGATCATGGCAGCGTCGCCTGTCTCGTCCACGATGGAGGTGTTGCATGAGAAGCCCTGACAATGCGCTGGAAGTCGATCAGCTGACGCGTGTCTTCGACGTCTCCGCTCCCTGGTTGAACCGTGTGATCGACCGCAAGCCGAAACGCTATCTTCGCGCCGTCCAGGACGTCACCTTCACAGTGCAGAAAGGCAAGTGCCTTGCTCTCGTCGGGGAGTCCGGCTGTGGCAAATCCACCGTCGCCCGACTGGTGACGGGACTGTATGACCCAAGCGAGGGCGCCATCGTCTTTGCGCCGGCCGAGAAGGGCGTAAACAGGGGCAAGCCGCTCGAAGCCCAGATGATCTTTCAGGATCCGCACGCCAGCCTCAACCCACGCTGGCGGGTCGGCAATATCATTGCCGAACCCATCCAAGTCTTCGGTCTGCGTCAAGGCAGGGAGGCGATCGATGCGCGCGTGGCGGAGTTGTTGCGAACCGTCGGCCTGTCTGCGGACGATGCCGGGCGTTTTCCGCATGAGTTTTCAGGCGGTCAGAGACAGCGCATCTCGATTGCGAGAGCGCTCGCCAGCGAGCCGGAATTCCTTGTCTGCGACGAACCGACCTCCGCACTCGATGTCTCTGTCCAGGCGCAAATCCTCAATCTGATGCGCAGATTGCAGGATGAGCTTGGTCTGACTTACCTCTTCATCAGCCACAATCTCGCCGTCGTCCGGCACATGGCCGATAGTATCGCTGTCATGTATCTCGGCCGGATTGTGGAGGAAGCGGAAACAGAGGCACTCTTCGCCAATCCTCAACATCCCTACACGCGGCTTCTGCTGCAAACCATCCCCGATGTCGCAGCCCCCAACCGTGATCGCGCGCTGATGGGCGGCGAGCCGCCAAGTCCGCTCGATCCGCCAAAGGGCTGCGCCTTCCATCCACGCTGTCCCATCGCCACCGAGCTGTGCAGCAAGGTTGCGCCGGAGGTCCGAACACGCGATGGCGGCGGCAAGGTCGCCTGCCATCTGGCGCCACAATAAACAAGCGCCGTGATGAGCAAGCGAATGCTTGCGCCTCATGGTGCAAAATACGGAAAGGAAACCCCGATGACCACCACAACCATCTTCACCAATGCCAAGCTGGCCGACGGGTCCCTGCGCGACATTCACGTAGACAATGGCCGGATCACAGCCATTGAAGCAGCAGGCAGTCCCACTTCGCTGGGCGCGGCGTCCGCCTCATCGATCGACCTTTCCGGCGATCTTGTGCTGCCGGGCTTCGTGGAAGGACATATCCATCTCGATACCAGCTTTTATGGCGGGAAGTGGGTGCCGCATCGCCCCTGCACCAATGGCTTTGATGTTCATGAACGTGTCGCCTTCCAGGCTGAGAACATGGCGAAGGCCGAGCCGATGGCGGAGCGCGCGCGCAATCAGCTCGATCTTTGCATTTCCAAAGGCACGACCCAGATGCGTAGCCACGTGATGGTCGATGGTTCGGTCGGGATGAAGTCTTTGGAAACCATCCTCGCTGTGCGCGAGGAATATCGGGATATGATCGATATCCAACTCGTCGCCTTTCCTCAAAGCGGCATCCTGAAAAGCCCGGGAACGCCAGAGCTTCTCGATGTCGCCATAGGTCTTGGCGCAGATCTTGTAGGCGGGCTCGACCCCGCAAGCTTCGACCGCGACGTGAACGGCCATCTCGACGTGGTCTTCGGCGTTGCTGAAAAGCATGGAGTCGATATCGATATCCATCTGCATGACGCAGGCTCGATGGGCGCTTTCACCATCGAGGAAATTTGCGATCGGACTATTGCACTCGGAATGCAAGGGCATGTCGCCGTCAGTCATGCCTATGGTCTGGGCGACCTTGCACCGGATGCGGCGAAAAAGATTGCAGCCCGGATCGCGCAAAGCGGCGTCTCGATCATGACCAATGCCCCCGGCAACCACAATTTCCCACCGGTCACCCTGCTGCGCCGCGAAGGGGTGACGGTTTTCAGCGGCAGTGACAATATCCGCGATTCCTGGTGGCCCTATGGTGATGGCGACATGCTCCACCGTGCAGAAATCATCGGCTACAGATCTGGCTTCTACACCGACGACGAGCTCTCAGCTGCCTTCGACATCGTAACAGCCGCGGGTGCAAAAGCGCTGCGGCTCGAAGATTACGGCATCGACATCGGTGCGAAAGCTGATTTCGTTTCCCTGGCAGCAGAGCATGTGCCGGAGGCCGTAATTGCCTTTCCGACGCGACACAAGGTTTTCAAGAACGGCCGCCTGCTTGCCGAAAACGGGCGGGTGAAGCGTTAGCAGCAGCAGACCCAGCCTATACCAAAGCAGGCCGGGACGAACTCCGGCCTGCAACGTGCTGCGATGTCATTTCAAACGAGCGTCTCGCGCTGATATTCGTCCACAGGCTTCGGCGCCTTTACCGTCGCAAAAAGCGGTGACGCCAGAAGGTAGAGCGCGGCTCCCACCAGCCATGTGGTGCCGATCCAGACCGTTTGGGTTGAAAAGAACAAGGCGGTCGTCAGAACCGGTCCGGCAATACCGGCAAGACTCATCAGGCTCGCCAGAACGCCTTGCAACTGCCCCTGTTGCTCATCGCTCACACGGCTCGTTGCCAGCGACTGTAGCGCCGGCATCGCAACACCCCCGAGTGCAAAGAGCGGTGCCACGGCATACCCCATCCAGCTTTGGGTGGCGAAGGCCATCAGAACATAGGCCAACATGTCGAAGGCGACGCCGATCATCAAGGTCCCCAGGTCGCCGAAGCGGCGCGATAACGGCCCGACGAGGAAGGCCTGCGCCAGTGCGCCGCTAACCCCGAAAACCGACAAGGACAGGCCGAGATGAACGGAATCCCACCCAAACCGCTCGGCCCCGTAGAGCACCCAGATCGTCCCCGGTATGGCTGCGACAAGACCGAACACCACGAAGACGATAACAAGCGGCAGGAGTTCTTTGAAATTCCACAACCAGAGCAAAGGTCGCAACGGATTGAGTTCTTTCAGCTCGAACCTGGTTTCGCTCGCTGACCGGCTTTCCGGCAAAACGAACAGTGCGACGAGAAAATTGAGCCCGTTGAACAGCGCCGCCACAAGGAAGGGCGAGCGCAGCCACCAGGCACCCGTGACACCGCCGATGACCGGGCCAATGATGAAGCCTGTGCTCATCACCGCACCAATCGTGCCAAACCGCTGCGCACGCTGATCAGCCGGGGTTATGTCGGTAATATAAGCGCTCGCCACCGCCATATTGGCGCTGGTTATGCCAGCAACCGCTCTGCCCACCACCAACACCCAGCCGAGTGGTGAAAGGCCCATGACGAGGTAATCGATGAGAGTTCCAGCCAGAGAAAGCAGCAAAACCGGACGCCGCCCGAACCGATCGCTGAGCGCGCCCAGAACCGGCGAGAAGACAAATTGCATGATGGCGAAGACTGCCAGCATGAGCCCATAGAGAAATCCGAAGTCGTTTCCTCCCGTTACTTCATGCAAGAGATCGGGAAGAATGGGGAAGATCAGACCAGCACCGATCGCATCGAGCGCAACGGTTGCGAGAATAACGATGAGGGCCTTGTTCATGGAGAGGCGTCCTTGTAGGCTTTATCAGCGATAAATTTATCAGTGATAAGCTCCCTTATCACTGATAAGTCAAGAGGTGTTTTCATGGCGATTGGACGCGAGCGCATTGTCGATGAGGCTCTGCTGCTGCTGAATGAAGTGGGGATAGACAAGCTATCCACGCGAAAGCTTGCGGAGCGGCTGGGGGTTCAGCAGCCGGCACTCTACTGGCATTTCCGCAACAAGTCGGAATTGCTGGATGCCATTAACTCGGAGATGCTGCTGCGCTATCATCACGATCGCCTTCCCAAACCAGGCCAGGACTGGGTGGCATTTACCCAAGCCAATGCCCGCAGCGTCCGCAAAGCGTTGCTGAGCATGCGCGATGGCGCGCGATTGACCGCAGGCACCCGACCATCCGTCGCCGATTTTGCCGATGCGGAAAAGGTACTGCAACTCTATGTCGATGCGGGTTTTTCGGCCAAAGAGGCCTTCGGCATCGCCATCTGCGTGACGCGCTATGTGGTGGGTTATGTTCTTGAAGAACAGGGAGAGCAGGAGCGTGAACGGATCGACCGCGACCTGCCAAAAGCTGATTTCGATGCAGACATTGCGCCGTTTCCCTTGCTAACCGACGCTCTAGAAACCTTTCGCGAGCTCGGGACGGTCAACACCGAAGCTGTGTTCGAGAGCGGGCTTGGTTATCTTGTGGCAGGTTTGCAGGAAACGTTGCGGCGTAAGCAATCAGTGTGAGGGCAAGCCGTGCGATGCCTCATCTCACGCTCCAAACCACCGCATTGATTCCACCCATGATGATAGGGCCGCCCGGGACACCGGGCGACCCTATCGAATCTCATCTACTCGCCTCTGCTAAAGGGATATCAGGAGATTAGGGCCTGTGGGGGCCGCCCTCCGGTCCCCGAGGACCACCTTCCGGACCGCGAGGAGGTTTACCCGCCGGGCCGAGCTGATCGGTCTTTCCGTCTTCATGGACGATGTAGCTGCCATGGAGGAAGCCATCGTCGAAGCGGCCCTGGACGGTCACGACCTCGTCCTTGTTGACGATCTTACCATCCTTCCCTTCCGGTCCCGTTTCCACGAGCGCGCGGCCACTTTCATCCTGAATGATGAACTTGTTGCCGAAGATTTCCACCACCTTGCCCTTGACGCTGGTGAGGCTGTCGTTTGGCATGGCCGAAATCGCGACGGGTGCGATGGGCGCAAGCTCTGCCGTGGGGCGCGTCAACTTCATTGCACCTGCACCTCCGGCAATACCGACTGCCAAAAGGGCGATGGCACCAACGGTTAAGGCAGCCGCAGAACGCTTCTTCGGATGCGGATGGACGTGCTTGATGTCTTCGTGATGCTTGTTTTCGGTTTCAGGTGTAACAGACATTTCTGGTCTCCTTTGTGATTGGAATGCCCGTTTCTACCAAAGCCCCACCACCACCAGCCTGAACCATCCCGTTCAGCTTGAGTTAAGCGTCCAGCACCATAAGAAAGCCGGATCCCACGGAGTAGAATTTCCTCATGCGTGTCCTTCTTGTCGAAGACGATACCGACCTTGCACACCGGATTGCCAGCAGTCTCAGAAACGAAAACTTCGTTGTCGATATTGCGCGCAACGGTGAAGACGGTCAGCATGCAGGGCTCACCGAAGCCTTCGATGTCGCGGTCCTCGATCTCGGGCTGCCCAAGATCGACGGCGTTTCGGTGCTCGCATCCTGGCGCGACGCTGGCCGAACATTTCCGGTGCTTGTGCTGACCGCCAGAGATGGCTGGCCGGACAAGGTGGCAAGTTTCAAAGCGGGAGCCGACGACTTTCTCACCAAACCATTCAAGGTTGAGGAACTGGTCCTGCGGCTGCGCGCTCTGGTTCGGCGCGCCAACAATCATGCCAGCGCAACCGTCACCTGTGGATCGATCACCTTCAACGCCCAGCTCGGAACCTTCGAGAAGGATGGCGTTCCCTTGAAGCTGACCGCCCTGGAGTGGCGCGTACTCTCCTGCCTGATCTTGCGCAAAGAGATTATCGTGGACCGAAGCGAGTTGATGGAACGCGTCTATGATGGCGACGCCGAAGTGGACTCGAACTCCATCGAAGTCATCGTGGCAAGGCTGCGGCGAAAGATCGGCGCCGAGTTCATCGAGACCGTGCGTGGCAGGGGTTACATGATGACGGCTGCGTCATGAGGTGGCCGCGCCTTTCCCGCCCCAGCTCGATTGCCGGACGACTCACCGCGTTCTCCGCCGTCTTTGTGGCGGGTGCTATTCTCGTCGCATCCGTTATCCTGTGGCTCATCGTTGCCGGGGTCGTTCGCGAACAGATCGACCAGCGGCTCGACACCCAGATTGAAGGTTTGCGCAGCGGCCTGACCATGAGCGAAAACGGCCAGCTAATGCTGGCTTCTCAACTGGACGGACCGCCTTTTGATCGACCGAATTCCGGATGGTATTGGCAGATCAAGTCAGAGACATCGACGATCTCATCCCGTTCTCTGGAGCGTCGCGTCCTCAAACCTGGCGGACGCCCGGCGGATTGGCGCGATCTCGCGTCGGCGCGGCCTAGGCCGGGTGATATGGAAGACGATAACGGACGTGGGCTTTACACACGCGCCCTGTTCACTCGTATTGATGGCCAGCCTGTGCAGATCACGGCGTCTGCGCCAGACGCTGCGTTGACCGATCCTGCGTTCCGTTCCCTCATGTGGCTCGTGCCAGCCATGGCGCTTCTTGGTATAACGCTCCTCATTGGCACTTACTTACAGGTCCGGTTCGGCCTTAAGCCGCTGAAGCGCTTGACGGCCGACATTGGAAAGGTGTCAGCCGGGAACCGCTCAACTCTTCCTGAAGGGGACGTGGAGGAGTTGAAACCCGTATCAACGGAGATCAACCGGCTGATCGCATTAAACGAGCGGCGGCTTGAGGAGGCGCGGATTCATTTCGCCAATATGGCCCATGGGCTTAAAACGCCGGTCGCCAGCCTCACGCTCGGCTTGAACGACGACAACGATGCGAATGGCGGTTTGAGAGATCTCGTCCAGCGCATCGACCGTCGCATCCGGCATCATCTTGCCGATGCGCGAAAGTCGGCAGCGGGGCAGCTATCGAGCAGGCACGTCTTGCTTCGCCCTCGTCTCGACGACCTGATTCTTGTTCTTTCAAACATTTACAGGGACAAGGCTTTGTCAATTCGCTGCGAGGTTGAGGATCAGACCAGCCTCCGCTGCGATGCGGAAGACGTGGACGAAGTTCTCGGCAATCTGCTGGACAATGCGTTCAAATGGGCGTCCACAGCCGTAACGGTCTCTTCCGTGCGGAAGGGCGGCCTTGTCGCGATCACGGTGACAGACGACGGCCCGGGCATTTCCGAAGACAGGATCAACGAGGCTTTCCAGCCGGGTATGCGGCTGGATGAGAGTATACAGGGCAGTGGCTTCGGTTTGGGTATATCCAAGGAAATCGCTGAACTCTATGGCGGCACCGTAAGGCTCCAAAATAGTGAGAGCGGTTTTCAGGCCATCGTAACGCTTCCGGTCTCCAGTTACATATCGTCATAAGTCGTCGTGCATCGGTGCAACCGAAACCGGGTCAATCTCGTTGTTGCAGCGGATTTGATATAGGCATTGATGAAGATGGCGCTGGATAAAGCGATAGACGCATCGGGGTTTGTCTGAGAATTAAAGAAATGTAAGTTGCCCAATACCCCCCGGTATTGGAGTATGCATTAGACGACGTGGGTGGTATGAGCGCCCATGTTACAAATTTTGAAGTTAAGCTATTCATTTCGCAGCGCATTAAGGCATTCTTGAAATGACCAGTCCTTCCTCTAGTGATTTTCCAGCAAACAACAAAAACGATTTGGAGCCACCCGGACTGGGTGTGAGGCGAATGTTAGACTCCGCTCCCGGAGCGCCTGGCATAGACGCGCGCTGGACCTCAAGTGCGAAGAATGGCATCGGCACCGCGCTTTCCAAGCACTCGCGTGTCTGGTTCACATTGAGCCACGGCGTTCTAAACGAAATTTACTACCCCCGCGTCGATAGCGCTTGCACACGTGATTTCGGCTTCGTTGTCACCGGAAAAGACGGCTATTTCTCAGAGGAAAAGCGCGACTGCGACGCCGAGACGGCAACTGTTGCTCCTGGCATCCCTGCCTTCTCCATCACCAATACGGCGCGAGACGGACTTTATCGCATCGAGAAGCAGGTGATTACCGATCCCGCCCGAGCCTGTGTGCTACAACACGTTCGCTTCGCCGCGCTTAAGGGAGAAGTGCGCGACTACAGGGTTACGGCTCTGCTGGCCCCGCACCTGGTGAACGCTGGACAGCTGAACTCAGCCTGGATCGGTGAGTTCGAGGACAAGCCGGTGCTTTTCGCCACTGGCCGCTCCCGCTACCTGGCGCTGGTATCAGACATCCCATGGCGAGCCGTGAGCGCCGGCTTCGTCGGCGTGTCGGATGGTTGGCGGCAGTTGAAGCAGCATGGACGAATTGCAGAACAGTATCAGCGCGCCGATGACGGCAATGTCGCGCTCGCTGGTGAGCTGGCTTTTACCAGCGACTGCACTGAGGCCACGCTTGCCATTGGTTTTGGTCAAACCGAATTCGAAGCTGCGGCTGCGGCGACTGCAAGCCTGAAGGATGGCTTCGACAAGGCGCAGCAGCACTATGTTGCCAACTGGCAGGCCTGGCAGGAGAAGCTTGCTCCGCTTGATCGAGAAGAGCAGAACGGCGTGAATACCTACCGGGTTTCGACCGCCGTTCTCGCCTCTCACCGAGCAGCAGACCGCCCCGGTGCTGTCGTCGCCAGCCTCTCCATTCCTTGGGGCTTCTCGAAGGGCGACGACGATCTCGGCGGTTATCACCTCGTTTGGCCCCGGGATCTGGTGGAAACAGCAGGTGGATTTCTCGCAGCAGGCAATGCGGAGGAGGCGATCGCCATCCTCGATTACCTTCGCCTCGTCCAGCAGCCCTCGGGCCGTTGGCCGCAAAACCTTTGGCTCGATGGAAAACCCTATTGGCCCGGCATCCAGATGGATGAATGCGCTTTTCCCATTCTGCTCACCGATATGTTGCGCCGTCTCGGACATCTCGATGCGAAGGCATTGAAGCGCTTCATGCCAATGCTGCGCAGCGCCGCGAACTACATCATCACCAACGGCCCCGCCACCGCCGAAGACCGCTGGGAGGAGGATGCAGGCTACAGCCCCTTTACTCTTGCCGTTGAAGTATCAGCACTACTGGCAGCCGCCGACCTTCTATCCCTCGAAGGAGATGAGGTGGCAGCCAATCATCTGCGCGAAACGGCCGACTGCTGGAACGACCAGATCGAACAATGGACCTTTGCGGGCGAGAAGGATTTTTGCGCCGCGGTCGGCATCTCCGGTCACTACGTCCGCATCGCGCCCACCGGTGTCACAGATGAGGTCAGCGCTTCGGGCGACATCGAAATCCGCAACCAGACACCGGATCGGGCGCTCCTGCCGACGGCGGACGTTTTGAGCCCTGACGCGTTGGCGCTGGTACGCTTCGGTCTGCGTGCGCCGGATGATCCACATATTGTCGACACCATCAAAGCCATCGATCACAGTCTGCGGGCCGATCTGCCACAAGGTCCGCTATGGTACCGTTATACCGGCGACGGCTATGGAGAGCACGAAGATGGTGCGCCATTCAATGGCACGGGCCAGGGTAGGCCCTGGCCTTTGCTAGCTGGGGAACGCGCCCATTACGAACTCGCAGCTGGCCGGCGGGAGGCCGCTGAAGACCTTCTATCGACTTTGGAAAGATCGGCAGGTTCGGGCGGACTTTTCCCGGAGCAGGTCTGGGATGGCCCTGATATTCCGGAGAAAGAGCTTTTCCTCGGTCGCCCGTCCGGCAGCGCCATGCCTCTGGTCTGGGCGCATTCCGAACACATCAAGCTGCTTCGTTCTCTGAAAGACGGAGCGGTCTTCGACATGCCGCCCCAGGGCGTGGAGCGCTATATCAAGAACAGGACCCGTTCGGATCTGCGGATATGGCGCTTCAACAATCGTTTGTCCTCCATCCCGCGCGGCAAGACGCTGAGACTTGAGACGGAGGCGGACGCTTTGGTGCATTGGAGCATAGATGACTGGGCGACGGTTACAGACACACCGATGGTGCCGTCAGGGCTTGGAACATACTATGCCGACCTGCCTTTGAGCCACGAGGATGAGGACAAAACGATTGTCTTCACCTTCTACTGGCAGGACGGCGGGCATTGGGAAAATACTAACTTTACCGTTCACGTTGTGGCGGAATCGGAAGAATCCACACGCATTTAACATGGAGAATGATATGCAGATCGCAATGGTAGGTCTTGGCCGCATGGGCGCCAATATGGTGCGCCGCCTGCTCAAGCAAGGTCATGACTGCGTCGTCTTCGACGTCAACGCAGATAATGTTGCAGCGCTCGTCAAAGAAGGCGCAAAGGGTGCCTCCTCGGCCGCTGACCTCATCTCCAAACTCGAAAAGCCGCGCGCCGTCTGGCTGATGTTGCCCGCCGCCATCACCCCGAAAATTGCGCGGGACTTTGCCTCGAAGCTCGATAATGGCGATGCCATCATCGACGGCGGCAACTCGCTTTACCATGAAGCCATCAACCTTTCCGCGGAGTTCGCGCCGCTCGGTATCGATTTTATCGATGTCGGCACCTCGGGTGGCGTCTGGGGCCTTGAGCGGGGCTACTCGCTCATGATCGGTGGCCCGAAGGCAGCCGTGGAGCGGCTCGACCCGATCTTCGCCTCGCTCGCCCCCGGCGCTGGTCAGGATATCGCGGAAGATCCAGATACGGGGACCGCGCCAAGGGGCTACCTCCATTGCGGCCCGGCAGGTGCCGGGCACTTCGTCAAGATGGTGCATAATGGCATCGAGTATGGCGTCATGGCCGCCTATGCCGAAGGGCTCAACATCTTGAAGGCTGCCAACTCCGGCAATAGCGAGCGCGAAGCGGATGCGGAAACGGCACCTCTTGCCAACCCGCAATATTATCGTTTCGACGTCGACCTGCCCGCCGTAACAGAAGTCTGGCGCCATGGCTCGGTTATCGGCTCCTGGCTGCTGGATCTGACGGCAGAGGCCCTCAAGCAGGACCCGCATCTGGAAAACTATGATGGCCGTGTCTCGGACTCCGGCGAAGGCCGCTGGACGTTGCAGGCCGCCGTGGAGACCGGCGTTCCGGCACCGGTTCTCGCCTCGGCGCTCTTCGAACGCTTTTCCTCACGCGGCGAGGCGCAGTTCGCCGGCAAGGTGCTCTCCGCCATGCGCCACGCCTTTGGTGGCCATCTGGAAAAAGCCAAGTAAGGCGGGAGACAAGAGCCATGGCACAAGAGCAGTCAGACGTACTGGTGGTGTTCGGTGCCACCGGCGATCTTGCCCATAAGATGATCTTCCCCTCGCTCTACGCGATGGTGAAGCGCGGCGCGCTCAACACGCCGATCATCGGTGTTGCCTTTGACGACTGGACGCGCGACCAGCTTATCGCGCGTGCCAGAGACGCCGTTTCAAAACATGTCGACCATATCGATGAGACTGTATTCTCCAAGATGGCGGAGAAAATGTCTTACGTGTCTGGCGACTACCGCAGCCAGTCGACATTCGACAAGTTGAAGCAGGCGCTGGCCGAGCATAAAAGCCCGCTCTACTACCTTGCGATCCCGCCATCGCTGTTTGAAACCGTGGCCGATTGTCTTGATCAGGCAGGGATTGCCAAAGACGCCCGCCTGATGGTCGAAAAGCCTTTCGGACGCGATCTTGCTTCGGCAAAGAAGCTGAACGAGGTGCTGCACAAGGTCTTCGAGGAAGACGCAATCTTCCGCATCGACCACTTTCTCGGCAAGGAAGCCATTCAGAACCTCCTCTATTTTCGTTTCGCCAACAGTTTCCTTGAGCCGGTTTGGAATCGAGACCACGTCGAGAGCGTTCAGATCACCATGGCCGAGGATTTCGGCATCAAGGGGCGCGGCAAATTCTATGACGAAGTGGGCTGCATTCGCGATGTGATCCAGAACCACCTCGTCAATGTTCTCCTGCTTCTCACCATGGAGCCGCCTGCGACCGGTGCCTCCGACGATCTGGTGGATGAGAAGGTGCAGGTTTTGAAGGCCATGCCGCCACTCTCGAAAGACGATGTGGTACGAGGTCAATTCGAAGGCTATACCGATGAACCGGGTGTGGCCCCCTCCTCACCGACGGAAACCTTCGCCGCCGTTCGCTTCCGCGTTGAGACATGGCGGTGGAACGGCGTGCCATTCTATATCCGCGCAGGCAAGAACCTGCCCGCCCACGCCACGGAAGTCGTCGTCCGCTTCAAGCGGCCACCTGTGACCCTCTTTGATGAGATCACGGATGCATCGGCTAACTATATCCGCTTTCGCCTCGGGCCAGATATTTCCATCGGTGTTGGCGCGCGCCGCAAGGCAGCAGGCGAAAAAATGCGAGGCGAAGCAGTCGAACTCACCGCGCTTGATGACGGCATCGGCGATATGGCGCCCTATGAACGATTGATCGGCGACGCCATGGCCGGTGACCGGCAACTCTTCACCCGGCAGGACGCAGCGGAATTGGCGTGGAAGATCGTTGAGCCGATCCTAGACGACAAGGCCATTCCACCAACCTACACGCCAGGGACTTGGGGGCCAAGCGACATGGAGAATTTCGCACCGCCCGGAGGTTGGGTCGACCCTGCCTGACGATTGGAGAAGATAGATATGACGCAAGATATTTCAGAGACCGAAGATCGCATTGTCCTGTCCATCGATATCGGCGGCAGCCACGTCAAAATCCTTTCCAGCGCGGGTGGCGAGGAACAGAAGGCTGAAAGCGGGAAGTCCATGACCGCCTCCGACATGGTCGCGGCCGTGAAAGCCATGGCGAAGGACATCAAATATGACGTGATCTCGATGGGGTACCCCGGGCCTGTTGTTCATAACAAGCCGCTTCGCGACCCCGTGAACCTCGGCGATGGCTGGGTCGGGTTCGATTATGAAACCGCATTCGGTCATCCCGTCCGCATCATCAACGACGCCCTGATGCAGGCATTGGGATCCTACAAGGGCGGACGCATGCTGTTTCTTGGGCTCGGCACCGGGCTTGGAGCGGCAATGATCGTGGAGAACGTCGCGCAACCGATGGAGATCGCCCACCTCCCTTATCGCAAGGGCAAGAGCTACGAACATTATGTGAGCGAAGCCTACCGCGAAAAGAAGGGCCACAAGAAGTGGCAAAAGCGGGTCTTCGATGTCGTTGAGGCGCTCACGGCAGCACTCGAGCCCGACTATGTGGTGATCGGCGGCGGCAATGTGGAAAAACTCGATTCACTTCCGCCGAAGTGCCGTCGTGGTGACAATACACTCGCCTTCGAGGGCGGCTTCCGCCTGTGGAAGGACAAAGAGCTGATCGCGTGATGTTTCTGGTTTTGCGCCAAATTAGCCTACCACAGCCAGGACGTGGGGAGCGGATTTGGAAATCTTGGGACATGCTGTAAGCGCGCCCAAAGAGATGTCGAGCAGCTTGTGACCACTCGACAACTGTAGCCGTGGCTGGCGTCCTAGAGCTTTTCCTTGTTAAATGGAAACGCTCTAGGACGCGCCTTTCTGACAGCATCAGCGCTGCTTGATGAATTCACCGCCCTTGATGATGAACGGCATGTGCTTGCCCTGCCCGGTCAAGACGGAAAGATCGTCGAGAGGGTTGCCGTCCACGACGATGAGATCGGCGAAAGCCCCCGCGGCCACGGTTCCCAATTTGCCTTCAAAACCAAGCGCCTTTGCCGCATCCAGTGTCGCGGAACGGATGACATCTGCGGCCGGTAGATGTTCGCCACGAAGAACGAATTCCTCCGATTGATGCTCGTGCATCTCGCCGAGCAAATCCGTGCCATAGACTATGGTCACGCCTGCCTTATGCAGCACCTTTAAAGCTTCGAAGCCAGCGCTGCGCACATCCTCGATTTTGGCAACAGAGACTGGCGGCAGGCCGAGCGAAGCGCCGTCCTTTGCCAGACGGTCATAAACGATGTTGGTCGGAACGACGAAGGCGCCACGTTCCTTGGCAAGTTGCGCCGTTTCCGGCGTGATCAGGTTGCCATGTTCGATCGATTTGACGCCGCATTCGATGGCGCGACGGATGGCAGCATCGGTATAGAGATGCGCGGCCACATAGGTCTGTGCATTCTCCGCCTCTTCAACGGCGGCAAGAACCTCTTCTTTCGAGAAGCCGAGGTTGGCGATCGGGTCGGTCGGCGAGGAGACGCCGCCATTGGCCATGAGCTTGATGAACTGCGCGCCGCCCTTGACCTCCTCACGACATGCCTGGCGAACGGCGTCGACGCCATCGCAAATTCGACCGAGCGCACCCAGTTGATCGGGATAATGCTCGACGGAACGTCGGTTGAACCGTCCGCGATAATCCGTATGACCACCGGTCTGTGACAACGCCTTGCCACAGATGATCAGCCGCGGACCGACAATCGTCCCTTCCTGAAGCGCCTCGACCAGACCGTGATCGGCACCGCCAAGATCACGCACGGTGGTGAAGCCGCGCATCAGCATTGCCTTCATGATGTTTGCAGAGCGGAGCGCAACGAGGGAGTTGGGTAGATCGGCATTGGCACCCAGATCGAGCTTGGTGGCGATCACATGCACATGGCCATCGATCAGTCCCGGCATGAGGATCTTGCCAGTGAGGTCGATGGTGCGGTCGGCCGTTTCGGAAATGGCTGGCGCGACTTTTACGATGAGATCGTTGCGGATCAGGACATCCATCGGCGCGGTCGGTTCCGCCTGCGATCCATCAACGATACGGGCGTTTTTCAGAAGAATTGAACTCATGGCATTGACTTTCAATCATGTTTTTAAAGCATCGCGCGATCTTTCTGATGCGCCCTTACGCTTTAGTTCTGTGTTTTATCACGTGGTCCGCGTCGTCAGATCTGTTTTGCGGCCAGCAGGAAGTATAGCACCAACCAAGGCGCCAAAGCCTCGGCGCGCTCGAGATGGCGCTCGTCATAAACTCCTGCGCGATGGGTCAGATTGATCGTGCCGATGCAGGCTCCGTCGAAGACGACGGGCACATTGATCTGCGTGCCGCCCCCGAGGCTCGCAATGAGTTCATGATCGAAGAAGGCCCATTTGATACCGTCCATATCCTTGGCGAGAAAGCTCTTGTGTTGACCAATGACGTGACGGCCCCAGGGCGTGTCGGTCATCGGCTTACGGCCAGAGACGGGATAATGGTCAGGGTCGGAGGAATAGATGCGAACGACCTCACCCCCATCGACAGCCAGGAGGGTGAAGAGGACATGTCCGATGTCCCGCTGAAACAGATCATCGAGAGCCTGGAAGAAGGGTGACGGCTGATCGGGGAGCTTCATGGCCTGGTAAAGGCTGATCTCATTGTGCATGTCGTAATCCTTTTTGCTGATGAGGGAGCAGCCATTGCCGCTCCCTGATGTGCCTGGAGCGCCGTGCGTCCTAGTGGACGCACAAAGGACGCTTTAGCTCCTTCGATCTACGCCTCAGCGCGCGGCAAACTCTTCCGCCTCGATTTCTTCAAGCGACCGGTTCTTAGTCGGAATGCCGAGGAGGAGAACGGACATGGCGCCGATGAACAAGATAACGGTCGTCATGCCGAACACGCCAGCGAAACCGCCGATCGGATAGACGGCACCGACGAGGATTGGCGCTGCAATCCCGCCGATACGGCCGATGGCAGAGGCGGTACCCACGCCGGTCGCACGGATGCGCGTCGGAAACACTTCCGGCGTATAGGCGTATTCTCCAGCCGCAACGCCATTGATGAAGAAGGAGAGCGTCATGGCAAGCGCGATGACCTGCGTGTCACCGGTGGCAAAAGCCAGCGAGAGAGCCGAAACAGCGGCCAGCGCCATGTAGAGCACAATTGTATAGGGACGGCCGATCTTCTCGCAGAACCAGGCGGCGGTGAAGTAACCGGGGATTTGCGCCGCATAGATCAGGATCGAGAAGGAGAAGCTTTTCGTCATAGTCATGCCGCGCTCGACGAGCAGGCTCGGGATCCATGTCATGAAGGCGTAAATACTAAAGGTCACCGACACCCAGAGAAGCCACGTCATGATGGTGATACGCAGGAAGCGCGGCGACAGCAGCGCCTTAAAGTTTGCCATCAGCGATGTATTGGGCGTTGCAGAGACCTGCGCTGCCGGCGCTGGCGCGGGCAGAACGACCCCACGGGCCTCATACTGCTTTTCGATGCCGGTGACGATGTCGTTAGCTTCCTGATGGCGACCTTGGCTTTCCAGCCAGCGCGGCGATTCCGTCAAGCCACGGCGCCACCACAAAACCACCACGACCGGCATCGCTGTCACGATCAACGCATAGCGCCAGCCATCATCTGAGGCGGGAACCAACAGATATCCGAGAACGGCTGAGATAACGAAGCCGAAAGAGAAGAAAGCTGCCAGCGAGGCCGTGAAGCGTCCGCGATACTTTGCGCCGACAAATTCCGAAAGGAACGGCGCGATGATCGCCGCCTCGGCGCCCATGCCGATGCCGCCGACCACACGCAACGCAAAGAACTGATGCCAATCATTGACGGCAGCGCCCGCGAGACTTGCGAGGCAAAACAGGACGAGCGCCCAAAGCATGACGTTCTTACGTCCATATCGGTCGCCGATCGCTCCAGCAATGAGAGCGCCAATGAGGAAGCCGACATAGGTACTGCTGGCGAGATAGCCAACCTGAAGGCTGGTCAGTTGCCACTGCGCGCGCAGCGCCGGCAACAGGAAGGCGATAATGCCCGCATCCCACGCCTCGAACATGTAGCCCAGCCCGCCCATCATGAGCAGCTTGTATTGAAAGCGCCCGACAGGCAGCCTCTCCAGTCTTGCAGCAGTATTATACATTCGCAGTCCCCATCATTATAGTGTGTCACCTCCGCCGCTTTGCGGATGGTGTGCGCGTCGTTTCGTCGCGCAACATTTTTTGCACAGGAAGATTTGTGAATGCAATATGCAAAAAACGCTGCAGGTGATTTTGCAGGAACACTTGAGGACTGGCTGCGTCATCTCGATGAGAAATTTTCTCTGACACCCGCCGCTCATGAAGTGGTGCAAGCCGTGATCAACGATCCGCGGCATGCTTCTTTTGCATCCGCCTCCGAGCTTGCCCAAAAGGCTGACGTCAACGTTGCGACGATCACCAGAACCGCGCAAAGCCTTGGTTTTTCGGGATGGCCGGAGCTTCGGCAGGAAATCCGTACGCGGTTTATGAGCAAGCTTTCAGCACCTGAGGTCAGCGTCGTCCATCAGCAGGAAACCGGCAACGAGCGCCCGTTCGATGCGGCCATGAACCGGCAGATCGAGCAGCTAACGGCGTTGCGCCGGCGTACTGACCGCAACTCCGTCAAGGAGATTGCAAAACTTATTGCAGGCGCAAAACGCCGAATCGTTCTCGGATCAGGCAGTTTTGCATCGATTGCCAACATCCTCGCACACCACGCCACGCTCTGTGGATATCGCATGGAGCTGGCAACGGACGGGGTGATGATCGCCAACGCTTTGGGTGACGTGAAGGAAAACGATGTCGTCATCATCTTCACCTTCTGGCGCCTCTATAATTCCGCGATCAGGGCAGCCGCCCAGGCCAAGGCCAAGGGCGCAACCACCTGCGTGATTACCGATGCTGCCGTGGATGCACTGGCGAAAAATGCCGATTACCTGCTGCTGGCCCCTGCGGAAAGCACGTCCTTCTACGCGACGGTCGTTCCCGGCATCGGGCTCGCTGAAGCTATCTCTGCGGAGTTGGGTGCACTCAACCCGGAAATGAGTGCACGCTCCATCGCCGATTTTGAGGAGCAATGGCAAGAGCAGGATCTGCTTTTCACCAAAACGGCGCCGATGGCGGGAAAGCCTTTTGATCAGCTTTGAACCGTGACCCCGCGTCGCCGCTAGAGAACCGCCAGCATCCCGCCATCGACATAGATGATCTGACCATTCACATAGTCCGAGGCCGATGAGGACAGGAAGACGGCGGTGCCGATCAGTTCTTCGGGCTTGCCCCAACGTTTCGACGGCGTGCGCCCCTTCACCCAGGCATCGAATTCCGGATTGCTGATCAGAGCCTCATTCATGTCGGTCAGCATGTAGCCTGGGCCGATCGCATTGGCCTGAATACCGTGCTGCGCCCACTCCGCCGCCATCGCCCGGGTCAGCATCTTGATGCCGCCCTTGGCGACCGTATAGGGTGCGACGGTCGCACGGGCGAGTTCGCTGGTCAGCGAGCCGATATTGACGATCTTGCCGTGTCCGCGCGCGATCATACGCTTTGCTGCCTCGCGACCAATGACGAAGGCGCTTGTGAGGTTGGTGTCGATCACCCGCTGCCAATCGGCGGTGTCCAGCTCAACCATTGGCTTGCGATACTGAATACCGGCATTGTTCACGAGAATATCGACTGCAATCCCCGCGGCATCCAGGCTTTCGAAGGCCGCCTTTACCTCCTCTTCCGACGTGACGTTGAAGGACGCAGCCTGAGCCTCGTGCCCCGCGCTGCGAAACTCTTCCACAGTCTCTGCGACGCGGGACGGATCTGTGCCATTGATGAGGACGCGGGCACCAGCGACAGCGAGGCCTTTGGCCATGGCGCGTCCCAGACCGCGCGACGAGCCGGTGACGAGTGCGGTGCGACCCGCAAGATCAAAAATAGACTGGTTGCTCATCATTTTCTCCCTCAAAGCATGCTGCGGCGAACCGTCAGGTCCGACCGTTCAAAAACCTGCGGCAGCAATTCGGTGCCGAGGCCTGGCCCATCCATGGGCAAGACGAACCCGTTTTCGATCACCGGGACATGGGTGACAAGCTCTTTATACCAGCCTGTGTAAAAAGCCCGGACCGATTCCTGAATCATCGTGTTGGTCTGGGAGAAAGATGAATGGACGGCAGCGGCATAGGCAACCGGACCTGTACAGTCATGCGGGGCATAGGGCCGGTGATAGGTATCCGCCAGCGCCGCAATCTTGCGGCCTTCGGTCAACCCGCCGGTCCAGACCAGATCGGTCATGACGATGCCGATGGCGCCAGATTCCAGCATGTCCTTGTAGGGGAAGCGCGAGCCGAGCGTTTCGGAGGCGCAGATAGGAACGCTCGTCGAGGCCGCAAGCTCCGAAAGCGCCGAGACGGAGTTCATCCGGATCGGGTCTTCGTACCACGTCGGGTCGAATGCTTCCAACTCGCGCGCGATCCTCTTGATGGTCGGCAGGTTCCACAGGCTGTGGAACTCCACCATAATCCGCATCTGATCGCCCACCTGCTTGCGGATTTGCTCGAAAGGTTTGATGGCGGCGCGGAGCTGCTCAGCGGTGATATAGCGACCGTCATTCTCGATCGCGGCTGGATCGAAAGGCCAGATCTTCATCGCGGAAATACCTTGCTCCAGCAGATTTTCGGCGAGCGCTCCTGCATCCGTCATGAAGCCTTTCAGATCCTCATAGGTGCCTTCCGCATCGTCGCGGAAGTTCCAGGTATCGACTGGCCTGATCTTGTTGGAACGAACATAGCCGTAACCCGCGCAGGTATTGTAGACAGGGATGCGATCGTGGCACAGACCACCAAGCATCTGATGGACCGGCTGGTCGCACACCTTCCCGAAAATATCCCATAGAGCAAGGTCGATCGCCGAGGCCGCGCGGTATTCCGCGCCGGTAGACGCCTGCGCCATCGGCAGGTTGACCATTTCACGCGCGTGCGCCTCAATCCGCAGCGGATCACGCCCTAACAGCCGACTTGCTAGCACGTCATGAATATGAGCCTCGGCCGAACCTGCGCCGTAGAAGGTCTCCCCGAGACCAACAGGTCCGGCATCGGTGTGAACGCGGACCCAAAGAACGTTTGCGAACTCTTCCGTTCTTAATGTCTCGATAGACGTAATCTTCATGTATTCCTCCCGGCGACGTCGTTCCACGATCATCAGCATGATGGTGACGACCCTCCAAGCCGCCTCCAGCCAGCAGTCGTATCCTTGCTGGTAAAATATCACAACATGTTTTAGGTATAAACCGGCATAACGTTTTGCTCCGGCTGGAGAATAGGGAAAGATGGTACGCAAGCAGGCAAAGCCCACGCTCGTCACGAAAGATGTCAGGCCGAAGCGCGCCAACAGGATCAACTTCTTTGAGCTAGCCTATGAGAAGATCGAGGAATTACTGATCAATTGCGAACTAAAGCCCGGTCAGCAACTGACTTTGCAAGAGTTGCAAAACGCGACAGGTCTTGGACGAACGCCCGTTCACAACGCGGTCAGCCGATTGGCAACCGATACGCTGCTGACGGTTCTGCCGCGTCATGGTCTAAAGGTGACGCCGATTGATCTTGCGCGGGAACGCCTGCTTCTAAAGCTGCGCCGCGACATGGAGCGCTTCGTCGTACGCCTGGCGATCGACCGTGCCAGTCTGTCCCACCGCAACCAGATGCTGCATATCGAACATGCTCTGCGCGAACGCCGGAATGATATGACGCTCACCGATTTCAATGTGCTTGATCGTAGGATCGATCAGCTTTTGCTCGCTGCTGCGAGTGAACCGTTTCTGGAGCACACGTTGCGACCGCTCCACACAATCTACCGCCGCATCGGCTTCATCCATCACACAGTCACGGGCGGAAAGGCCGACCTTTCGACTACAGTCGACTGTCATCTGTCGGTGTTGAACGCCGTTGCCAACAGGCATCTTGAGGCGGCACTTGGCGCCACCGACACGTTGATCGGCTTTGTCGATTCCATGTTCGTGGAGATGGAGGCGGGCATTGATCCACGGCTTCTGGATTGCAGCATCGAGCCGATCTTCAAGACCTGATGAAGATGTCGCGGCAAGCCACATTCGCCAGGATCTAACATGGGCGCCAGATAATGTTAGGACACTAGCTGTCCTTGCCTTTGGCCTTAGATTTCCTCACTCAACGCCCGCTGGATGAAGTCGCCCGGATCGCTTGCGAAGTCACGATAGAGCTTGAAGTGTCGCGTCTCTTTCAGCCTCGTCTCCACGAGGCCGCCACGCGTGATCTCCAGAAGCCGCGCGCCCGGAACCGCCATTAGGATCGGGGAATGTGTCGCCATGATAATCTGGGCGCTGGCTGATTGCTGAACGCGGTGAAGCAGCCGCAGCAATTCCAGCTGGCGATTGGGAGACAGCGCGCTTTCGGGCTCATCCAGAAGATACAATCCCTGCCTCGACATCCGCTCTTCAAAGAAACGGACGAAGCCCTCGCCATGGCTCCAGGACAAAAAGTCTGGAGGCGCAGCATAGGCGTCGCGCGCGGCTTCATCGAGGTAGCGCGCCACCGAAAAAAAGGATTCAGCGCGGAAGAACCAGCCGGTTGTCACCTTTGGCAACCATGCCGCTCGGAGTGCAGCGCCAAGCAACGCGCCGCTGCGATCGACCGCACGAGAATGATCCACCGGCATGTACCCCTTGCCCCCGCCGGCCTCGTCAAAGCCACACAAGGCGGCCACCGCTTCAATGAGAGTAGACTTTCCCGTCCCGTTTTCGCCCACGATGATCGTCAATGGCGTGCCGAAATCAAGGACGAAGTCCTTGTCGAACCAAGGCAGATTGAATGGATACTGATCGCCCAGCGTTGCGTCATCCTTGACCGAGAGACGCTTGAGATAAGGCGCGGGAAGATTGGTCAGTCGGGTCTTGCGCATCATCTTATCTTGGGCGGTATTGGTCGGTTTTTCAACTCTGAACGACCGGTGCATCTCGAGCAATCAGGGCCGAAACGCCATGGCTGGACCCACGCTCGACACGGCCATCTATCAAGGTTCCTCTTGAATGGAGACTTCCGCCCTGTTTGCCAAGCGGGTTGTGGAAAATCGCCGCAATGAAAGCTTATCGTCGCGGTTCAGACGTTGATCTTCCCTGTAGTGCCAGCATTTCTTCGAGAAGGGCAGATAGGGTCGCCTGCTCCTCGTTGCCCACCCTGACACGCAGGAGATCGAATGATCGATCGGTGGTGATAGGGGGCTTTGCAAATTGCATGATCCAAAAGACACTCTTGAGAGTATACTTGTCCGGACCCACGCGAGGAAAACGGCATGTATCGTGATCTGCAAGGCTACTATCGACAGCAACCCGAACCGCCGCAACGCAAGCCGGAGTATCGGCAGCTTTCCGAGCGCGAGCAGAAGGTGCTGATCTGGGTGTTGGTCTTCAACGCCGTGTTGGCGCTCGTCGCGCCGATTGGCGGCGCGACGGTGATCTCGGCAGTCTTGGCGCTGTTTAACGGCTAAGCGCTGACTGCATCACGCGTTCACAGTGAAGCGTCCAAAGGCGCCTCGGGCGAAGCACAAAGGATCGCCTTCGCGGTGGGCTGCGCGGAGGACGCGTCCGATAATGATCGAATGGTCGCCTGCGTCATGAACCGAAGCTTGTGCGCATTCGAAGCGGCTGAGCGTCCCCGGAATGATCGGAACGCCTTCCGCATTTCGCTCCCAGTCCAGTTCCTCAAAGCCACGCCCGCCGCGTGTGAAGCGCGAGCAAAGCGCATCCTGCTCCGCATCTAGAACATGGACGGCGAAATTCGTCGCGCCGATGAAGACGTCGTGACGGGTTGAGGTCTTTGCTGGAGACCAGAGCACCAGCGGCGGGTCCATCGAGACGGATGAGAAGCTGTTGACCGTCATGCCTGTGGGGCCGCTTGGCGTGGTTGCTGTGACAACAGTCACGCCTGTCGGAAAATTTCCGAGCGCATTGCGGAAGCTCCGCGATGTCGTCGCGTCAGGAATGAAGCGATGTTCCTTCTGCATGTTTACGCTGCTCGTCGATGTCATCAGGGCACCTCACGACCATTTGCCAGCGTGTAAAGCTCAAACCATGTCTGCCGATCCATCTCGACCGTCTCGGCACTGGAAATGGTGGCGATACGCGCCAGATTGTTGGTTCCCATCACCGGCAGGATCTTCGCCGGGTGTGCCAGAAGCCAGGCGACGGCAACAGCTGCCGCATCGACATCATTCTCCCTAGCGATCCGCTCCAGTGCATCGGAAAGCGGGCCTTCCTTCCCCATTAGCGATCCCCCGCCGAGCGGAGACCAGGCCATCACCGGAAGGGCGCGCTCCTGCAGATAGGCGAGATCGCCATTGGTGAAGGCAGAGGTTGCGGCAAGGCTGATTTCGATCTGGTTGGTCACCAGCTCTTCCGTCATGTTGGATTGCAGCAGTGAAAAATCCCAGGGACGGAAATTCGATACGCCGACACTTCTGACCTTGCCGGATGCCACTAACGCATCCAGCGTTTCGCCAGTCTCTTCCGGATCCAGCATCGGGTCAGGACGGTGGATCAGGAGGAGATCGATACGGTCCGTATTCATGTCACGCAGCGAGGCTTCGACGGACGCGTTGATGTGATTAGCGCTCGTGTCGTAATGTTTGACGCGGGCAGCCGAATGGCGACCAACGGGAGCAACGATGCCGCATTTTGTGACGATCTCGATTCTGTCGCGCAGCGACGGCGCCTGTCGAAGGGCATTGCCGAGGATGGATTCCGCCGTGTAGCCGCCATAAATATCGGCCTGGTCGATGGTGGTGATGCCCTGCTCTAGGCATGCCTCGATCTTCGCCTGTACATGGCGCGGCGATGTGTCGGCGTCTTCGCCGATCCGCCACATGCCGTAAACGATGCGGCTGAAGGAAAGCCCGGATGTGATATCGATGCGTTGCATTAGTGGCGCTCTCCATAGCAAAGGGGTGTTGCAGGGGTTTCTGCCGGAACCCGCCCGTGCACATGCGGCAGCGAGCAGGTCTTCATCTCAGGCAAAACCTTACGGCCGAAGTGCCCGGCCTCGTCAAGATGCGGATAGCCGGAGAAGATGAAGGCGCGAATGCCCATCTTCTGATAGTCCTCAAGCTTCGTCAGCACCTGATCGGTGGAACCGACAAGTGCTGCACCACATCCCGAACGTGCGCGCCCGACACCGGTCCATAAGTGCGGCTCGGTATAGCCGAACTGGTCGGCCTGTTCGCGGGCCTTTGCCTGATGGGCGACGCCGAGCGAGATGCTATCATGTGCTCGGGCACGGATCTGACCTCCATAGTCGTCATCGAGCTTCGAAACCAGATGGTTGGCATAGTCATGCGCTTCGGCTTCCGTGTCGCGGACGATCATATGCACGCGCAGACCGTAATCCAGTGTGCGGCCATGGGCTTCGGCACACGCATGCACGGCGCGCATGCGCTCGGCCAGTTCCTCCTTGACCTCGGGCCACATCAGATAAACGTCGCATTGGGCACCACAGAGCTCCAGCGCATCCGGCGAATAGCCGCCGAAATAGAGCAACGGCCCACCATTCTGCTGATAGGGGCGCGCGGGTTCTGTCGTGACATTCTTGAACTGATAGATTTCGCCGTCATGATTGATTTCATCACGCGTCCATGCCTGACGCAGGATTTCGACCACCTCGTGGCTGCGCTTGTAGCGATAGGCGCTGTCGGCGACCTCACCTGGAAAATCCGAACTGATGACGTTCAGCGTTAGCCGGCCTTTGAGCATGTGATCGAGCGTCGCGACGGTACGTGCCAGCATGATGGGCTGCATCTCGCCACAGCGGATCGCGGCCAGGAAGTTGATGTCCTTTGTGATCGGCGCGCACCCGGCAACGAAACTCAGCGTATCCTGGCCGACCTGATAGGAGGACGGGCAAAGAATATTGCGAAAGCCAAGCTCTTCAGCCTTTTTGACGATGGAGGAGCAATGATCCCAGCTGGAGCGCAGGCTGCCATCCGGCACGCCAAGAAACGCATAGTCATCAGAGCAGAGAGCCGAAAACCAGGACACCTCGGCAGCATCAAGGTCAGCTGAGGTTACAGGCACAACGGTCATGAAAATCCTCCCAAAGCATCCAATGCCTATTTGACTACCAGCCGCGATAATGTAAATCAATAGTGTATCAATTTTATGCGGCGGAGGAATGGCGCTAAAAATGAGAAGCTCCAAGGGAAGTCTGCCCATGTACCTGCAGATCGTGGAGACAGTGGTGCGCGATGTTGCGGCGGGCCGCTTGATCGATGGCGAGAAACTGCCTCCCGAGAGAGACATGGCAAAAAATCTCGGCATTGCCGTCGGCACGTTACGCAAAACGCTGGCCGAACTGGAAAGCCGTGGGCTGCTGGAGCGCATTCAGGGATCGGGCAACTATATCCGCGCCATCAACGACCCGCAGAGCGTCTACGCTCTGTTCCGGTTGGAGCTGATCGAAGGTGGCGGCCTGCCGACGGCGGAGATTCTGAGCGTCAGCCGTGAAACGAAAGATCCAACCCTCCCCTCCTTCGGCACCTCGTTGGAGGGTCACCGCATTCGGCGCCTGCGTCGGATCGGGGGTAAGGTCGCCGCCATCGAAGAGATATGGCTCGATGGTTCCTACGTCGATTCGATCGTGGCGGAAGACTTGTCCGAGTCGCTCTACCTCTACTACCGCACGCAACTGAATCTATGGATCGCCAAGGCGGAAGACCATATCGACCTCGGCCAAGTTCCGGACTGGAAACCCGCTGCCTTTGGCCCCGCCACCGGTGATCTTCTCCCCCACGTGCTGCGCATCAGCCACTCCCATGACGGACAAAAGGCCGAGGTATCGCACACATGGTACGACCATACCGTTGCTCGATATGTCAGCCGGTTGCGATAGTGAGCCAGAATGCAGCGCGCACAGCGATCGCCACCACCCGCGATGGACGTTTCAAGCAGATCGGCGCTTCACGAAGAGAGAGTTAGCATGCATTTCCAAAAGACAGCCGACGGCTTCGAACTGGCCATCAACGCAACCACAGTTCTCCGCCACTCGGTGGACGCTCCATGCGTCTTCGTCGGCAAGGGCGAAGAGCGCATGGATATGTATCGCGGCAATTTCGATATCGAAGATTACGTGGTGGAGCGCGTAGCGCTCACTCACGTAGAGTTCGAAGGAGATCGCATCGCGTTGTCCACTGCGAGGGGCCAGCCGCCGAGGCTTCGGTTAAGCATCGTAGGCGACAGCGTCGGGATCGAAGCGCTCGACCCATCGATCAACCGCTTCTGGCTGCGCGTGGTCGCCGAAAAGGCTGAATGCGTCTGGGGCGGCGGCGAGCAGATGTCCTACTTCAACATGCGCGGGCGCAAGTTTCCGCTCTGGACATCGGAACCGGGTGTCGGCCGCGACAAGACGACGGAATTGACTTTCAAGGCCGATGTGACGAGCAAGGCGGGCGGCGACTACTATCACACCAACTACCCGCAACCGACCTATGTCTCCTCGCGTCGCTACGCGCTGCATGTGGAAACGACGGCCTATTCTGTCTTTGACTTCCGCCGGGAGGGCTTTCACGAGATCGAGGCCTGGGCCGTGCCCGACCGTCTGGAATTCTTTGCAGCGGATAGTTTCAAAGCACTCGTAGGACAACTTTCGCTTCGCTTCGGTCGTCAGCCGGAACTGCCGGACTGGATCTATAATGGCGCAATCATCGGTCTGAAGGATGGCGAGCAGTCTTTTGACAGGCTCGATAAAATCCAGGCGGCCGGCGTGAAGGTCTCCGGGCTGTGGTGCGAAGACTGGGTGGGCCTGCGCCACACCTCTTTCGGCGCGCGGCTCTTTTGGGACTGGAAGGCGAACGAGGAACGCTATCCGGCACTTCGACAGAAAATTGCTGAGCTTGCCGATAACGACATCCGTTTCCTAGGCTATGTGAACCCCTATCTCTGCGTTGATGGCTCCTTCTTTCCGGAAGCGGAGGCGAAGGGTTATTTTGCCAAGAACGACGCCGGCGAAACCGCACTTGTCGATTTCGGCGAATTCGATTGTGGTGTGGTGGATTTTACCAACCGGGAGGCGATGGACTGGTTTGCGGAAACGATCATCGGCCAGAACATGCTCGATTACGGCCTCTCCGGCTGGATGGCGGATTTCGGCGAATACCTGCCGATCGACATTCATCTTTCCAACGGCGTCGATGCCAAGCTGATGCACAATGCCTGGCCGACGATCTGGGCAGAAGTCAACGCAAAGGCAGTCGCAAGTCGGGGCAAGACCGGCGAGGCACTGTTCTTCATGCGCGCAGGTTTCACCGGGGTCCAGGCGCATTGCCCGTTGCTGTGGGGCGGAGACCAGTCGGTGGATTTCACCAGGCACGACGGCCTCGTTACGGTCATGTGCGGCGCCCTCTCCTCCGGCCTGCTCGGCAATGCCTATCACCACTCCGACATCGGCGGTTATACCAGCCTCTTCGGCAATGTCCGCACGCCAGAACTATTGATGCGCTGGGCCGAAATGGCTGCCTTTACCCCTGTCATGCGCACCCACGAAGGCAACCGCCCGCGCGACAATCTACAGATCGACCAGGACGAAACGGTGCTCGCGCACTTTGCCCGCATGACGGCGATCTATGTTCACCTCGCCCCCTACCTGAAGAGTCTTTCCAGGCAAGCGGCCGAAACCGGCCTCCCCGTCCAACGTCCGCTTTTTCTACACCACGAGGACGACCGCAAAACCTACGACATTCAAGACGCCTATCTCTACGGAGAAGACCTTCTCGTCGCACCAGTCTGGCAAGCGGGGCAGAGCGAGCGCACCGTCTACCTGCCCCGCAATACCGAGTGGGTGCATATCTGGACCGGCTCGAGGTATGACGGCGGTCAGGAGGTGACAGTCGACGCACCACTCGGCCAACCAACTGTTTTCTATCGCAAGGGCTCCCAAAACGCCGACCTGTTTGCCAGCCTTCAGCAGATCTGAACGCAGGACGTCGCAATGTCATAGGGCCTGGTCCTATATGAGCGGAGCTCGCCACTCGCGTTTCATCGCCAGAGACCTTTTCAATCGACGGCAGTGTTCAAATGTGCCCTGCCGCAATCAAGCACAAATCATGTTGAAGTGGGTCAGTGAATACGCATTGCATCCCCCATTACCACCATAGATTTTAATCCATTGCGGCAATCATCATACCGTGGGGATATTCGACCTGTAGTACACATTAAGAGTTGACTCTATTACTCATCTTTGAGATTGCGGACGTGCGTTCGTTGTTGCTCTTCGGGACAGTGCGGCACGGCGCTCTCAAGGAGTACGCATCTTGTCTAGCAGTAGAGTTGAAGTCACGACCGAGCACGCAAGCCGCTATCTGCAGCAATTGTCGAAGCATTGGGCACACAAATTCGAGACCGAATTCACGCCCCTTTCATCGAAAATCGCTTTGCCGCTCGGTGATGCGCGACTGAGCGCAAACAATACCTCGCTTGTTATCGAGGTCGTCGCGCACAAAAGCGAAGATCTTTCGGTTCTCCAAGATGTTGTTCAGCGTCACATCGAACGCTTCGGGTTCAAGGAGACGCTCGATTTTGAATGGCGACCGCTCGCCTGACCTTGGTGGCGTTAGCGACAGGTAGATTAAAGAATTTTTGAATGAGGGGACTAGGGGAAACATGTCGGTTCTTAAAGATAGTTTTGGGGTGAACAGCTACGGCTTCGCTATACTCGCCAGCGTATCCGTTATGGCGTTGCAGCCAGCATTGGCTCAAGCGCAGGACGTGAGGCCTTCCACAAGTGCGTCGTCGACGCCAACGGTGCTGAAGCCGATCGTCATTCGAGGAGCGCGCGACAACAAGCCGGCAACGGCGACCATCGGTCAGCCAGCGGCTGCCTTCAGCGGTGGTCAGGTATCGACCGAAGCGCGGCTCGGCGCACTCGGCAACCGCCCCATCAAGGACACGCCTTTCAGCATTACCGCTTACACGGCCAAACTGATCCGCGATCAACAGGCACGGACCGTTGCAGACATTACGCTGAATGATCCTTCCGTTCGGGCGGATGCGCCTCCCTTCAGTGAGCGTGACTCGTTCCTGATCCGCGGCTTCCCCGTCGTCAATCTGGACATTTTCTATGACGGGCTTCCCTATATCGCCAATCCGCGCCGACATTTCCTCGAGGGGATTGAACAGGTTCAGGTGCTGAAAGGCCCAAGCAATTTCGTCAATGGCGGCATCGGTCGTGTCGGCGGGACCATCAATCTCATTCCAAAGCGCGCGGCAGATGAGCCTTTGACGCGGCTGACGACGGGATATCGCAGCGATTCACAACTCTGGACCCATGCTGATGTCGGCCGCCGTTTCGGTGAAGGCGATGAGTGGGGCATCCGTGCCAATGGCTCTTTCCGTGGCGGTGAGACGACGCTTGATCATAATGATACGCGGATCGGTGTGGCATCTCTAGGGATAGACTATCGCGGCGAAGACGTCCGCGCCTCGCTTGATTTCAGTCACTCGACCCAGAAGCTGGACTCGCCGACGTCTCTTTTCAACAGCGCTTCAGCTGGATTGAGCGCGATCCCTCGGGCACCAAACGGCAGGGTCAACACGGCAAACCCGTTCGAATATCTCGACAGTTCCTACAACATGGTCGCTGGGCGTCTTGAATATGATGTTTTGGACAATACGACGATATACGCCGCAGCTGGTGCGAGCCGGTACAGGGAGGACTTTCTGACATCGTCTTACACGATCTTAAATTCTAATGGGGATGCGAGCGTTGCATTTGGCTACAACCCCCAAGAGATCATCGGATACTCTGGCGAAACTGGCATCCGCTCGGAGTTCGAAACGGGAGAGATTGAGCACAAACTCAACGCGTCCTTGTCCGTATCACTCAATCAAAATAATCGCGGCTATTTTAACCCATCGGCCCTGGGCTTTCCGACCTACACAACAAACATCTATGACCCGACCTACCTCCCGAGCGGCTCCGTGAATACATCGGGCCTTCCTCGCTCTAACAACCTTGGAAGGTTCGCGGAGTTGCTGGCCACGAGCTTGTCACTGTCTGACACGGCATCGCTCTTCGACGACAGATTGGAGTTGACGATCGGAGGACGTTATCAAGACGTGCGCTCAGAAGGCTTCAACACACGTCCCGCAGCAGGACCCGCCGGGTTCCGCAACTATCTTTATCAAGAAGCTAGATTCAGTCCCGCCCTTGCTGCCACGTACAAGCTTCAGGACAATGTTTCTCTCTACGCAAACTACGTTGAAGCTTTGACGGAAGGAGCGATCGCGCCTGCCACCGCCAGCAACGCTGGTCAAATATTCCCTCCTTTCGTAAACAAGCAAAAAGAGATCGGGTTAAAGTACGACACCGGTTCTACAATGCTCACAGCTGCTCTTTTTGAGATTAGACAAGCAAGCGGCTTCACGACCAACGGTGTCTTCGGGGTGAATGGTCTTCAGATCAATCGTGGTCTCGAGTTGACAGCGTACGGCGAGCCATCAGATGGCGTACGACTGCTCGGAGGCGTGACCTTTTTGGACGCGGAACTAGCGCGCACCAATGGGGGTACGTTCAATGGCAAGAGAGCACCAGGGGTTCCCGAAATATCGATAAGTCTCTATGGCGAGTATGATTTGCCGTGGGTCGAAGGACTGACCGCAACCGGTCGGTTCGTCTACAGTGGCAGCACCTACTACAACCAGGCTAACACCCAAAAGGTCGATGACTGGACACGTGTTGATCTTGGCGCGCGATATAAGTTTGAGCGCGAGAACGGCAAAGCTGTTGAACTGCGCGCCAATGTCGAAAACGTCCTCAACGAAAACTACTGGGCCTCATCCGCGCGTGGATGGCTTGCAGCGGGTGCTGCTCGCACCTTCATGGTTTCGGCGTCATTCGATTTTTGATCGCTCGTTTTTGCCCTCCGATAACGTCTACATGCAACTCGTCTTTGAGGTAACTACATGAAATCGCTCTTGCTCTCGGCTCTCTTGGCCATCGCCTCCTCCGTCTCATACGCGCAAGCAACGGAGGTCCAAACCGCACGAGGGATGGTGTCGATTGCCGAGAGGCCTGAGCGGGTGGCCGTATTCGACATGGCTGCGCTCGATACGCTTGCGAGTATCGACGTGAAACCGGCCGGTGTTCCGGAGAAACTTTACCTCGAAACGCTCGAGCCATTGAAGCAGGGGGCCGAGATCGTCGGAAACATTTTCGAACCCGACCTCGAAGCCCTCAGTTCTCTTGGTCCAGACCTCATCATTCTCGGTGGACGGTCGTCAACCAAGGTTGATCAGACAGCAGCAATCGCGCCGACAATCGACATGACGATGCTGGGAGATGACCTCGTCGCTCAAGCTCAGGAGCGACTGGCGACCTATGGCGAGTTGTTTGGCAAGCAGGAGGAGGCGCAGAAGGTTTCAGCAGATCTCGATGAACGTGTCCGTGCTGCCCAACAGGCGGTCAAAGGCAAGGGAAAAGCTCTGATCGTCATGACCAACGGACCGAAGGTGACGGCCTATGGGCCGGGCTCGCGGTTCGGTTGGGTACACGCGACATTGAATCTCGACGCAGCCGTGCCGGACATCAAGGCAGCCAATCATGGCGAGGCGGTCTCTTTTGAGTTCATCAACAAGGCCAACCCGGATTGGCTCCTGGTGCTGGATCGCGCCTCGGCCATCGGATCGGGCGAACAGGGAGCCAAGGCAACACTCGACAATGAGCTTGTTGCTCAGACGACGGCCTGGAAAAAGGGACAGGTGATCTATCTCCCCGCTCCCGAATTCTACATTGCAGCGGGAGGCGTTCAGTCGACGGGTAAGGTTCTTCAGGTGATCACCGACGCCTTCAACGCCGCAAAATGATCGATACGGGCCAAAAGGCTTTGTGGCGAACAACGCTTATCTGTGGAGGCGCTCTCCTCGCCTTAGCGGTAACCAGCCTGTTTATCGGCGTCTCAGACAGTGGGACGGTTGAACTTCTGATGGTCAGCAGGTTGCCGAGAACGCTGGCGGCCATTCTTGTCGGCGCGAGCCTGGCTCTCGCCGGCTTGGTCATGCAGACACTCGCCCGCAACAACTATGTCGAACCTTCCACGATAGGAACGTCACAAAGTGCCGAGCTTGGCGTGCTTGCCGTGACGCTGTTATGGCCATCGGCAAGCCTGCTGTTGAAGAGCATTGTCGCGACCGCCACGGCTCTTGCCGGAACTGCGGTGTTTCTCATGACGGCCCATCGCCTGCCGCCGACGCAACCCTTCCTCGTGCCACTATTCGGCATCGTCTATGGTGGCGTGATTGGCGCAGCGGTGACATTCGTCGCGTGGCAGGCAGACCTTCTTCAGTATCTCGCAATCTGGACCAATGGTGAATTCTCCGGCGTGCTGCGTGGCCGGTACGAGCTGTTATGGATCAGCGGCGCCATGCTGGTCATCGCCTGGCTTGTCGCAGATCGATTGACGATCATGGCTCTCGGTCGGGACACAAGCGTCGGCCTAGGGATCGATTATGCCCGAATGCTCCAGCTGGGGCTCGTGATTGTTGCCGTGATTTCGGCACTCTGTACCATCATCATCGGCGGCATCCCGTTTGTTGGCCTCGTCGTACCGAATATCGTCTCACGCCTGGTCGGGGACAACCTCCGCGGCACCATGCCACTTGTTGCGATGCTCGGCTCCACCTTGGTTTTGGGCTGCGACATCCTCGGACGAACCATCAATTTCCCCTATGAAGTTCCTGTTGGAACCGTGTTGGGATGTGTCGGCGCCTTCATCTTTCTCTATCTTCTCATTCATCGGCCGAAACATGCTTGATCGAAAGCTGCTGTTCCTGGCTCTACTCGCCACGGCCACCATGATGGCCTATCTGACGATTGGCCTCAAAGGAAACGTTGGCTTCGTCATCGGGCTGCGCGCCACCAAGCTCATCGCTCTCATCGAGGTGAGCGTCGCGATCGCCGTCTCCACCGTGATCTTCCAGACCGTAACCAACAATCGGATTCTGACCCCGTCGATCATGGGGCTCGATGCCCTTTACGGGTTTGGTCAGATGCTGCTCGTCTTCATCTTCGGCGGCGTCGGCTACGCGTCGCTATCCCCCCACCTGAAATTCGGTGGAGAGGTCATTCTGTTGATGGCCTTCGCAAGCGCCATTCTTCTGCCAATGCTCTTGCGCAGGATCGATATGAGTTTGATGCTGCTCGTCGGGATCGTCATTGGCATTCTGTTTCGAAGCCTCCAGTCGCTCCTTGCCCGGCTGATAGATCCGAATGAATTCGCAGTTGCTCAGACCGCTGGCTTTGCGAATTTCAACGGCGTGCGCACCGATCTCCTGACTGTTGCAACGATTTTGACGGTCGTCGCTCTTGTCATCGCATGGCGATCGAGACATGTGCTCGACATCGTCGCTCTCGGCCCGGACAGCGCTACAGGTCTCGGTATTTCGTGGACGAAAATAACAGCAGCTTTGCTGATTCTGGTCGCAGCGCTCGTGGCAGTGTCCACAGCCCTGGTGGGACCTGTGGCGTTTTTCGGTCTGCTGGTGGTCGCGCTCGCCGAGCGCTTCGTCAACACCAGGCGGCACACGATACTGCTGCCCGCCGCCGCCCTGGTTGCTGTCATCGTTCTTGTTGGCGGCCAGACCTTGCTGCAGCACACCCTCGGCAACAGTTCGACACTGAGCGTAGTGATCGAGTTTGTCGGCGGCATCGTGTTTCTTCTGCTTCTCATCGCCGGAAGTCGCAAATGATCACTATCGAAAACGTGTCGGTCAACCATTCGGGAGCAATCATTCTTAAGAATGTCTCGCTGACGATCCCCAAACACGGCGTGACCGCACTGATCGGTCCGAATGGCGCGGGAAAATCGACCCTTCTCTCTCTGATCGCGCGCCTGCAGCCGCTTCAATCAGGGCAGATCTCTATCGATGGCCACCGATTGGGTGAAACCAACGATCGGGACTTGGCAAAGATCATCGCCATTCTCAGACAAGATTCTGTCGTCACGAGCAGGTTGCGGGTAAGAGAGCTCGTCAGCTTCGGACGTTTCCCCCATAGCCGCGGCCGGTTGACGGACAGAGATCGGGACATTGTCGCGAAGTCCATCGCCCGTTTTGCGCTCGATGATCTTGCAGATCGCTTCATCGACACGCTGTCTGGCGGACAACGGCAACGCGCGCTCGTTGCCATGACGTTCGCGCAGGAGACGGATTACATTCTGCTCGATGAGCCGCTGAACAATCTGGACATGTATTTCGCGCGCGAACTAATGCTGCATTTGCGTGCGCTCGCGGATGAAGACAACAAGAGCATCGTCATCGTTCTGCACGACATCAACCAGGCGGCAGCCCATGCAGACAGGATCATCGCCATGAAGAACGGCTGCGTGTTGGCCGATGGCGCCCCGGGTGATATCATCAACCCGTCGACGCTCAGCGAAATATACGGCTTCGACATGCGCGTCGAAACGATTGACGGGGCGCCGGTCGTTCTGCATTTCAAGTGAAACACTGCCAGCGTTCCACAACGGCCCGGTCTTCGTGCGAGTGTTCCGGATAGGAAAGACAAAGAAAAAAGCCCGCCGCCACCGCAGCAGGCTGATCATCTTAAGCGCGTTGTCAAAGCTCAGACGGGCTTGAACCGCTCAGGCCGGAAACTCACTAACATCGGATGTTCGGCACCGCTTGCGACCTCATAGGCCAGCAACTCACCGACGATGAGACCAAGGGTCGCGCCGCTGTGGCTGAACGCGACATAGTAGCCGGGAATGTCTTTCATAGCTCCGATCACAGGTTCGCCATCGCCCGGAATCGGCTTTCCGCCAACCCCGATGGAGGCGACTTCGAGCTGCGGATTTCCCTCCATCACTTTGGCGGCCTCTGCCAGTAGCGCGGCAACTACGGCGTCATTGATCTGATAGCCGCCGTCTGCGTCGACGGTCACACCCTCATCGGCCGCCCAGTCTGCATCGAGCGAAAAGGTGCCGCCTGGCGCTGGACGGACCGCGACGCGGGGCGTGTTAAGGACCGCCCGCAGAGGATGCGCCAGCGGCTTGGTCTGAACAAGAAGCGCGATAGGTGTGTCGTCGCCGATGGTCTGGCCGTTCTCAGCGGCCATTTTCGGCACCGCCGGACCGGTCGCGAGAACAACGGCGTCAGCGCGGTGTAGATCGCCCTTGGCGGTTTGCGCCCCGACTGCGCGCCCACCTTCGATTACCACCTTGGCAGCACCCTGATCCGTTACCAAAACGCCGCCAAGCTCTGAAAACTCCTTCAAAAGCAAACCGATCAGCGTCGGAAGATCGACCCAGCCTTCCCCGGGGTTGAAGATCGCGCCTTGCGGAGTAATCGCACTGGTGTCGAGACCGGGCACGACGCGAGAGACCTTCGCCGCCGAAAGCCGTTGCGCGTCATAGGCAAGTGAAACCTCGTGGCGATAGGCGGCCTCGATTTCGTTTCGCGCATCATCGGCATCCCAGGTCAGTCCACCGTCGAAGCGGAGCCAGTCTACGCCGGGATTCTTTGCAGCAAGCGTGCGATAGCGATCGATGCCCGCCATGCGCAACCGGTGGTACGGCTCGGAGCGCATGCGTGCCGAATTCAGCCAGGAGAGCGACCGGCCGGAGGCGCCGTTGGCAGGTGGGCCGTCATTGAGGATCGTCACATTGATGCCGCGCCGCGCAAGCTGGACAGCGGTGGAAACGCCAAAGATACCGGCGCCGATGATGACGGCTGTCGAGATGATATTGTCATTCATGGGATAGGCTTTCATTCGCTTGTGATTATTGGGTGGAGAACCGCGTCAAGCTTCTTCCAAACGGCCGCTGGTCGCGGAGCGGAAGAGCGCATCGATCGCCTTCATGTTGGCGATCGCGTCGTCGAGGCCCGTCTCGAGCGGCGTGCCAGAGAGCACCGCTTCGGCAAAGGCATCGACCTGTTCGCGGTACTGATCGACAGGCTCAATCACGATCTCCTGGCGACCGCCGCCTGCGAGGTCCCGCCCGTCGTCGAAGATCAGCATGGTCTGTTGATCGGCCGGTGCATTGAAGGGGATGGGGATTTCCAGACGACCGCGTGTACCCAGGACCGTCACCTTCTGCGTGAGCGACAATTGTGTGGAACAGGTGAAGGCCAACTGCCGCCCTTCCGGAAACGCCAGCAATCCGCTGGTCAACCGATCCGTGCCAAAAATTGGGTCGTTCTCCATCAGCGCAATGGCCCGGAGCGGCTCGGCGTCGAAGAGGAAGCGCGCCGTGTTGACGGCGTAGCAGCCGACGTCGAACAGGCCACCGCCGCCAATATCGGCCTGGTTGCGGACATTCTTGGGGTCATCGAGATAATAGGAAAAGATCGTCTGGATTGCCCGAACATCCCCAAGGCGTCCCTCCGCAACCATTGCCTTCGCCTTCTTCCATTGGGGATGATGACGAACCATAAAGGCTTCTGCGACCGGCAGATTGGCTTTCTTCTGCGCGTCCGCCAGTTCCATCGCTTGCACTGCGTTGAGCGCGATCGGCTTCTCGCACAGCACCGGCTTGCCATGCTCCAAAGCCTTGATCGTCATCGGGACGTGGAGATGATTGGGCAGCGGGTTGTAGATCGCATCAATCTCGGGATCGGCGAGCAGGTCTTCGTAGCTGCCATACGATTTGCCAATACCGAAGCGAGCCGCCATCGCGCTGGCCTTTTCGGCGTCGCGCGAAGCAATGCCAGCAACCCGGCCCAGACGACTGGATTGAATGGCAGGGATGACAGCCTTGGCAGCGATACCTGCGCAGCCGAGTACGCCCCATCTTATTGTTCGTGTCATCTTTTTTCTCCTGATACTTAGAGCACTTCTGCAAGGAAGCGCTGAAGGCGCGGGCTCTGCGGGTTGTCGAAAATTGCCTCCGGCGTCCCAGCCTCTACCACACGTCCTTCATCCATGAAGACAACCTGATCAGCCACGCGGCGTGCAAATCCCATTTCGTGCGTCACGACAACCATGGTCATGCCTCGCGTGCCGAGATCCGCCATCAGATTGAGGACGCCCTTGACCAGTTCGGGATCGAGCGCGCTCGTCACCTCATCGAAAAGAATGACTTCAGGCTCCATGGCCAGCGCACGCGCGATGGCAACGCGTTGCTGCTGCCCGCCGGAAAGACCGCCCGGGCGGTGGTGCTGACGGCTTGCGAGACCAACATCGGCGAGCCTCGCCTTGGCGATGCGCTCTGCTTCCGCTGCGGGTAGACCTTTGATCTTCGTCAGCGACAACATGACGTTTTCCAGCGCCGTGTGATCGGGAAAGAGATTGAAGTGCTGGAAGACCATACCGACACGGCGGCGCAACGTTTCCGGCTTCATGCCGAGAATGCTTTCGCCATCGAGGAGAATATCGCCGCTCTTGGGCTCGACCAGGCGGTTGATCCCGCGCAGCAGGGTGGATTTGCCGGAGCCAGAGGGACCGATAATGCAAGTGACGCTGCCCGGCTTCACCGAAAGATCGACGCCCTTCAGCACATCGAGATCGCCATAGGCCATCCCAAGATTGCGCACGTCGAGGCTACCGCCCTTGAAGGCAGTGCCAGTGGCACGGGACGCGCTGTCGAGTTCGCTCACCTCCTCCAGCCCACTTGTGATGGTGGAAGGACGCTGCTTACCGAGGCGCAGGCGATTATCGATCGCGTTGACCACATGGGTGAGCGGTACGGTCACGATGAGGTAGAAGACGCCGGCCAGCAGCAACGGAGAAAGATTGCCTGTGACCACCGCCTGGTCCTGTCCGACGCGAAAAATCTCCCGCTCGGAGGCCAGAAGGCCGAGAAAGTAGACAAGGCTCGAATCCTTGACGTTGCCGATGAACTGGTTGACCAGGGCCGGCAGAACGCGCCGCACACCCTGCGGCACGACGATTAGCCGCATACCCTGGCCGTAGCTCATCGACAGGGCCCGGCACGCTTCCATCTGGCCACGATCGACGCTCTGGATACCGGAGCGAAAAATCTCGCCGATATAGGCGCCCGCGATCAGGCTGAGCGCAAGGATGCCGAGCGGATAAGGCGATGGACCGAAAATTTCGCGGCCGATACGGGCAAAACCCTGCCCGATCAACAGGATGGTAACGATAGCCGGCAAGCCGCGGAAAATGTCGGTGTAGAGCCGAGCGGGTATGCGCAGCCACGGCGAGCGGGAAATGCCCATGATGGCAAGCACCATGCCAATGATCACGCCCAGCACCGTTGAGGTTGCAGCCAGGATCAGCGTGTTTTTCAGACCAACCGTGATCATGGTCGGCAACACTTCGGCCATGGCGTTCCAATCGAGGAAGCTGCGGCGCAGGTTTTCAAGCCAGTTCATCAGAAATCCCTAGAGCATGTCGCGCAAACGTGGCCACCGGTTTTGCGGTAACGACATGCGACAGAAGAAGGACCTAAAGCGTGCGGAGCAACGTGAGGTGATCGCGACCCGCTTTAGAAAGAAAGGCCGGTTCGACCGGCGAAGACCGAACCGGAAGGTGGCATTACTGCTTGGGAAGATATGCCGCAGGCATGGGCGTTCCCGGGAACCACTTTTCATGGAGCTTCTTCCAGGTTCCGTCCTGCATCGCCTCTTTCAGCGCCTTGTTGATCGCCTCGCGCAGGGCGTCATTGCCCTTGCGGATAACGAAGCCGGCTGGCGCATCGAAGCTTGGAATATTGACCGCGATCTTCAGGGCCGGATAACGGGTGGCGTAATCCTTTGCTGCCTCGAAATCGAGGAAATGGGCGTCGACAGTGCCGTTGTTGAGTGCCGACACGGCGGAGTTGTTATCCGGGAATTTCACGAGATCCGTGCCAGCGAAGTTCTTTTCGGCATAGATTTCCTGAAGAGTACCCTGCACGACGCCGAGGCGCTTGCCTTTGAGACCCGCGGCATCCTTGATATCCTCGGGGGTCAGAATACTGAGGAAGCCTGCAAGATAACCGTCGGAGAAATCAACGGTCTCCTTACGCCTGTCAGTCGTGCCGATCGCGGCGGCAGCAACATCGAAGCGACCGTTGGCCACTGACGGCATCAGTGCCGAGAATTCCTGCCCCGTGAAGATTACCTGGTCATTTTTGAAGCCCATGCGCTCGGCAATATTGAGAAACAGCTCGATGTCGAAACCAGTAAAATTGCCGTCCGCCGTGGTGAAAGCATAGGGCTTGGCGTCGCCCATGGTCCCGACGCTGATCGTATTCGCGTCGATAAGGCCGAGCGGATTGTCGGCGAGTGCTGGCGTGGCAGCACCGGCGATCATGCCAAGCGTGAGGGCGATGGCAGTGGCGCGTATCTTGGTCAATGGGGATGTAAAGGCTTCAGTCAGTCGCATTGGCGTCGTGTCCTCTGGGGTTGTTGTTTGCGATGTCTTCAAGGCGCAAGGGTCCCATCCGAAAGGCGACGTAAGTCATCCGTTCCGGCCCATGCAGTTTCGCATGCTGGAAGTCTTTTTAGAAATTGATACCGGTCTCTTTTTAAATGAGACCGGTCTCTTTCATTATTGGCAATTGTTATCTTCGCATTTGCCAGTCGTCAAGTTCTCTTGTAAGGCTGTCAATTATGGACAAAACCCCGCCCAAAACCTCTTCCGTCACCGTCGCCGATGTCGCGCGTAAAGCCGGCGTCTCGAAGGCGACGGCTGCGCGCGTTCTGGGTGGCTACGGGACCGTCAGTGACAGGGTGCGTGAAGTGGTAACCGCCGCAGCTCGCGTCCTCGATTATCGAACGAACGAGCTTGCCCGCAGCATGACCACGGGTCGCTCCGGCTCCATCGGTGTGGTCGTCGGAGATATCGAAAACCCGTTCTTCAGCCTCGCCGTTCGCGGTATCACCGATATTGCCCGGCAGGCTGGCTTCACAGTCATTCTCAGCAATTCCGGCGAGGACATCGACGCGGAGAAGGCAGCCATCCGCACTTTGCTGTCCAAACGGGTCGATGGTCTCATCGTCTCTCCGGCGAAGGATGACGACGTCGAGCACCTGCATGAGGCGGTGCGGTCCGGGCTACCGGTGGTCCTGCTTGACCGCGGCAGCGACGCTCTTGATGTCGATACCGTCATCGCCGATGACCGGCATGCTGCAGAAAACATCACCCGGCAGCTGGTTTCACTTGGTCACCGCCGCATTGCCTATATCACCGCATGTGACACGCCGGACCATACGTTCCGCAATATTCAGGATATCAGCACCGCCTCAGTTCGGCGGCGAATAGAAGGGTATCTCAGTGCTTGCGAAGAGGCAGGGCTAGACGGCATGGGGCAATTTGTCCGTGTTGGCGCCGTGACGCCCGATCAGACCCGGCGGATTGTCACCGACATGCTTGAATTGCCGCAACGTCCCACAGCCATCATCGCATCGGACAGCATGATCGCGCTGGAGGCATTCAAGGTGCACCGCCAACTGGGTCTCAGCATTCCGGACGACGTGTCGCTTGTGTCCTTCCACGATGCCGACTGGACATCGGTAACGTCGCCCCCGGTGACAGTGGTGCGCCAACCTGTCTATGATCTTGGTGCGACGGCAGCCGAACTTCTCGTCAAGCGCTTGAATGGGGCGACAGACAGCGCCCGCAAGGTCGTCCTGAAAACCGAGATCGTCGAGCGCGCCTCTGTGCGAGCCGCTCTTTAAGTTTCGCCGTATAGGCGGATTGCACAAAAGAGCGAAAAGGAAAGATCGGCGTGTGAGGTGGCGTGAAGCTACGCCACCTCTCTGACAACTTTCTTAGGGAAGATCGCGAACCAGTGGTTCACGATCCCAATGGCGCTTTGCGCCGACCTTGAGAAAATCGTCAACCGGTACGACGCCCTCATCCAGTTCGACATTTGCCTTGTCGAGCAGTGCCTTGGTGGCAGGACAGTAGCCGATCGTCTTGCAGTGACTATAGGCATCCATGAACCACTGGATTGCCGCCGCCTCTTTTGTCAGCTTCTGCGCCGCTTCTGGAGCAAGGATCGATACAACCGCGTCGAACAGGAAGGAAGGCGATCCTGCAAGTTGGCCATCGGCCGGCATCGTACCACCATTAAGTTTGACGCCGCCGACCTTCCTGGCAACAACAAACGGGGTTCCCCCTTGCTGCTTGATCTCGTCTAGGAGTTTGTCGACCGCGCTCTTATTGGATCCGTCATCGACCAGCACCCCGATCTTTCGGCCTTTCAATGTTTCCAGAGCGTTCTTCTGGATCGACAGAGCGTCTGAGACCGGCATGTCGATCGGCTGCTTCTTCGGCGTGGACTTTTCAGGAAGATCGATGCCTAGCCCATCCGCAACCCTCTGCGCCAAATCCTCCTCGATGTTACGGAGATTGGACACGACATTTTGCCGAACATGGGCGAGTTGCACTTTGGAAAGTTCGAAAACGATCGCAGAGACAATGTGCGTTCTCTCGGTCTCTGTCTGCGACAGATAGAACATGCGAGCCTGGCTGTAATGATCGGCAAAAAGTTCGTCGCGCTGGCGAAGTTTCTGTGCCGGATCGTTTCGCTCATCATTGGTCTTAAACGTCGAAAAGCCGCTGGCGACGGATGCACGTGGACCGCTGTCTTCACCGGCCTGGCTCAGGCTATTCGGCTCGTAATTGGCTCTCCCCTTCGGAACCAGTGTCTGCATCATGCCGTCGCGCTGAAAGTTATGGAAAGGGCACTTCGGTGCGTTGACCGGAATTTGATGGAAGTTGGTTGTACCGAGCCGGGACTTCTGCGTGTCGAGGTAGGAGAACAGTCGGCCCTGCAGCAGAGGATCGTTGCTGAAGTCGATACCCGGAATGATATTGCTCGGCAGGAATGCGACCTGCTCGGTCTCGGCAAAGAAGTTGTCGACGTTCCTGTTGAGCGTCATACGACCGATGATCTCGACGGGAATATCCTCTTCCGGAATGAGTTTGGTGGCGTCGAGAACGTCGTAGGGCTGCTTCGCGGCCCAGTCCTCATCAAACACCTGCACGCCAAGATCCCATGACGGGAAGTCGCCCTGATCGATGGATTCAAAAAGGTCGCGGCGCTGGAAATCCGGGTCGGCACCGGCGATCTTCACGGCTTCGTCCCAGGTGGTGGACGCCAATCCAAGATTGGGCTTCCAGTGGAATTTGACGAACTTGCTCTCGCCTTCAGCGTTCACCAGACGGAAGGTGTGAACGCCGAAGCCCTCGATATGGCGGAAGGACCGCGGGATCGTGCGATCCGACATTGCCCACATGATCATGTGCATGGATTCCGGCATCAAGCTGACGAAATCCCAAAATGTATCATGGGCCGAAGCAGCTTGAGGGTAACCGCGGTCGGCCTCCATTTTGACGCTGTGGATAAGATCCGGAAACTTGATGGCATCCTGGATAAAGAAGACCGGGATATTGTTGCCCACCAGATCCCAGTTGCCGCTCTCGGTGTAAAACTTCACCGCAAAGCCTCTGACATCGCGCGGTGTGTCGACGGAGCCAGCGCCACCGGCAACTGTCGAAAAACGGACGAAGACGGGACAACTCTTTCCTTCTTCCTGGAAGATGGACGCCTTGGTGAGCTGTGGAATGGCTTTCGTGCATTCGAACACGCCATGTGCACCCGATCCTCGGGCATGCACGATCCGCTCAGGGATACGCTCATGGTCGAAATGAAAAATCTTCTCGCGAAGGACGAAATCCTCCAGCAGCGTCGGACCTCGGCTACCTGCCTTAAGGCTGTTCTGGTTATCGGAAATACGATGGCCGAAATTGTCAGTAAGATAAGCCCCGCCGTCCGCACCATCCGCCGTGATCGTCTGCTGCAATTCGTCGCCTTTGCCACGCTGCTCTTCAAAGCTGGCCTGGCCGGAGCCGGGCTTAAGCTCATGTAGAGAATTCTCGGTGCTCGGCGAATGGTCCCCTTGCTTACGCTCGGTCATAGCCAAATCCTTTGTGGTTTGAAGATTGGAAGAACTGCAAGCGTCCCCGCTGCAGAGGCGTTGGCGGAGCCAAGCTAAAGGCTACAATGGACCGAGAGGACGTCGGTTCCACTTCATCAACCATGAATATGCGCAACCGGGGATTTTGTACCCTAGCGTACAGATCTCACGTCTTGAAAGGAGCGATGAAGGCGCAGTGGCAGCGAAGACACCCTCGCGCTCACGAGTGGGAATTTACACGAATTTTAAAGTACACTCCAAGCATTATACTTTCTTACTTACGCGATTAGTCAAATATTTTCAATACGACGGCGGAGCGCAGGTGATATACAGAAATTATTAAATAAACTATATTTACAATTTCAGGATGTTAATTTGATACCCTACCCATATTATGCATAACTAATACTATATTCTTCGAAAAATTAAACGGGCTGCCGTTGAAGTATTCCGATTTTGGACTAATGATTGACAGCATGACGGACAGTGCCAACTCTTCGCCGAAGGGTAATCGACGTGTCTTCGGAGCGATGTAACGTGTTTTGGCGTGTGACTAACTGCGTTCGTAGAAGAAGGAGGTGTCGTTCGTCGGAAGATTTTGAGAGACAATCACGCTGTGCCGCACCTAAATGCGTGGCGGCGCTTAAGTAACAACAGGGTAAACTGCATGAGACTTCGCATGGGACAAAAATCTTGAAAGATCGCTGATTATAAGCAAAGGGCAAAACGGGGTGCTAAATGGGTTTTAAAGAAGCGGTACGGACGGTGCTTAAGGAGAAATATGCCACCTTCTCTGGCAGAGCGAGCCGATCAGAATATTGGTGGTTTCAGCTATTCTTTTATTTGGTGTTTTTCTCGCTCGGCGCGGTCATAGGAATTCTTTCTTCCGTGAGCAGAACCGAAAATGGCCCTTCAGGATACCTTGTCGCGATAGGAGTAGTGACGGGAATTCTGTTCCTCGCAACATTTATACCACAGACAGTTGCTGCTGTCCGCCGCCTTCATGACCGAAATCTTTCAGGTTGGTGGTATCTGGGCTTCCTCATTGCCAGCGCGGTGCCACACATTGGTTCTTTGGCCGGGATTGCACTGCTTGTGATGTTTGTCGCTCCCGGAACAAAAGGGCCTAACAGGTTCGGTCCCGATCCCTTGAACCCGCATTCCACAGCAGAGGTGTTCGCCTGAAACGCGGGAAAAAGACATTATTTTGGCTGGCGACTCTATGGTTGGTTGCGACCGCTCCATGGGGAGCGTTTGCCCAAGTGCAGTACGGAAGCGCCGAAAATTACAAAGCACAGTGCTTGCAGAACGGCGTGCGCTGTACGCTGACCTACCCGGAAGGGCCGAAGCAATCGAAATCTAACTCACCTGAGGCCACTGAGCCTCCGAAGGTACAACCCAAATCCGTATCGACGGAGCCGGCGCTTGGCGGCTCCGTCGGTGTGATTGTCGTTCTGATCGTGCTCGTCGCCGTCATCGCCCTCTGGATGCTTTTGGGCAGTGGCGGCGTCTTGCTGTCGCGTGCACCGATGACGACACCGAGCCTAAGCGACAAACCGGAAAATTGGCAAGGCAATGCACTTCACGCAAACGAAAGGCCGCGCGACTTCCTAGCGGACATCGCAGCCATGGCCGATCGAAGAGAGGCCCTTGTGCAATTGCTAAGGCAATGCCTGGTTCAATCGGCGAAGCGGACGGGAACGCGTGTCTTACGCTCGGATACCGAACGGACCGTATTTGTCAGACTGCCAAAGAAAATGGAACATCGCGATGAACTGCGGCATCTTCTTTTACAGACTGAGCTCGCTCATTATGGTGGACAGGTTCCGGCAGAAAGCGACTTCTTAGACCTTTTGACGAAAGCGCAACCTCTGCTTTCCAGCGGAGGCTCGGCTCATGTTTAAGTCACGCTTCATTTTACTCACCGCAGTCCTTTTCGGTATGCTGGTGCATGCGACGGCAGGACTGGCTGAGGACAATGCAGACCTCGATCGTTCCCCTGTCGGCTATAAAGGTTTGGAAGTCTGGCTGCAGTCCTGGGGAATCGAGGTCACCCGCGAAAATTCATCGACGGCTTCACCGGTCTCACGTGTCTCCTTGCGGATCGTTCCACTATCCTGGCCGGAGGCTGGGCAGATGATAGGCGATAGCGGAGACAACGACGATATAAAGTCGGCCATCTTTGGCGACAAACCGAAAACCACTCCGACGCTAATCGTCTTACCGAAATGGCGTGCCGATCGTTTAAAAGATGGTATTGCGGATGAAGCCGGTCTGGTGCGCTCATCCGATGTCGACCAAATCCTAGCGAGGATTGGTCTCTCCAATCTTCATACCAAAAGTATGGGACCGCGGTTCAGACAGGCGCAACAATCTATTCTGCCGAGCCACGTCGAAAAGATCAGGCTTTTCCGAGCACAAGTCTTCGTTCGCGACCAGATCCCGTCACACTGCGTACAAATGGCCGGGCTGCAGGCCGGTCCGCTGCTTCTGAAATGTACTTCAGAATTTGTGTTCTACGTCCTTTCCGATCCCGACCTTTTAAACAACCACGGCCTTGCTCTTGGCGAAAATGCAGCTTTCGCTGTCTCCATGATCAATGAGTTGCGCGGTCCATACTTCAGGGGTCCCATTTATCTAGCAGCAACAGGCATGCCTATCGCGTCGGCCCGCGGTGCCGACCGTTTCCTCGCCTTCCACCTGTGGTTCATCTGGGGTGCCATCATCCTCGTGGCTGCGGTCTGTTTCTGGCGGGGTGCGGTCCGGTTCGGCAAGCCATTGACGAACGAGGCCACAACCGATCTTTCAAAAGCAGCAGCCACCGAAGCCACGGCCCGGCTTCTGCGCCTTTCCGGCAATGATGGACGCATGACCGCACAATTCGTGCACAACCTTCTTACCGACAAAGCGGGCCTCTTGTTTGGACCACACGCAGCCAACGATGCCGGTATTGAACGGATGTTTCGCCATCTTGCCTTGCGCGACCGTTCCAATGCCGAGGCCTTTGAAGCCATTTCCAAAGAGCTTATGAACCGCGGCAAATCCATGACCCAGCCTGATCTGCACCGGCATCTTGAGACATTTAAAAAACGACTAGGGAGCATTAAGCTTGAATCTAGATGAGTTTCGCAATCTGGTTGTCGCGATCCGCGGCGAAATCGCCAAGACGGTGCAGGGACAGGATGCCCTCATCGATATGATCCTGATCTCCATCTTTGCGCGTGGACACTGCCTTCTCGAAGGACCTCCCGGTACCGCCAAGACATTGCTTGCGCGCTCGGTTTCGGCCGTGATGGACCTCCAATATCGGCGAATCCAGTTCACACCCGACCTGATGCCGAGCGATGTGCTGGGGGTGAACCTCTTCAACTTTCAGACCAGCCAGTTTCATCTGACCAAGGGTCCGGTCTTCACCAACATCCTGCTTGCCGATGAAATCAACCGAGCGCCTCCGAAGACCCAATCCGCTCTTTTACAGGCGATGAACGAGCGCATGGTGACGATCGACGGCACCGACTATCCCCTGGGTCTAGACTTCTTCGTGCTCGCCACCCAAAATCCCATCGAGCAGCACGGCACCTACCCTCTACCCGAAGCGCAGCTCGATCGCTTTCTCTTCAAGCTCGTCATCGATTTTCCCAACCGCGAGACGGAAATCGCAATCCTGAAACGCCACGCGGGTCAACCGATCCAAACGAAACTCAATGAAGTGGGCATTCGGCCGCTCGTCACCAGCTCTATTCTTGCCGAAGGCCGGGCGCTGATCGACAGCATTCATCTGGATGACAGCATCCTGACCTATATCGTCGATCTCGTCCGAGCCACGCGCTCCGATCCAGAGATCCTCCAAGGCGCCTCCACACGCGCAGCCGATGCGCTATCGGCGGCGGTCCGCGTACGGGCAGCGTTCGCAGGGCGCCAGTACGGGCTACCCGATGACGTCCAGGCGCTGGTGGTCCCGGCCTTGCGCCATCGCATCATTCTCTCCCCAGCTGCGGAAATTGACGGTCGGACGACGGAAGACGTTCTTCGCACCATTTTGAACCGTATGGATGCACCGCGATAGATGCGTCCCTCTTCGTCCCTCATCGCTCTCGTTCTGGCCATGACAGCACTGACGGTGCTGACCGCCGTGTGGTGGCCAGGCGCCGATACCGTGATCATGGGCCTTTGGGCGATCGTGGGGATCGCCGTCCTGCTCGACATCGCCCTGTCGGTCTGGTCGAAGCGCATCGAGATCGCCTTTGATCTTCCGAGCCGAGGCTTCGTCGGACACAGTGTGCAACTGTCTGTAGAGCTTTCGCCCCATCGCGGTACCTTGCCGCCTAAGATGGAGGCTCGGCTTGATCTCGCAACAGAACTTGTTACCCAGCACGTCACTCTTTTCGAGCACCAAGCCAGCCGAAATGCCGCCACGACATCATCCATGGAGATACGCCTGACGCGCCGTGGCGTGTTCAAGGTCGAGACGATCTGGCTGAAATGGATTTCACGGCTAAGGCTGCTTGAGGTCGTCGTTCGCGCACCAATCGCCCGCAAGATCACCGTCGCGCCTGACATTTCGCCCGTACTGTCCGGAGCGATCAACACTCAGATCCTGCCGCTTGAAGCAGGCAGCAAAGACATGAGGCTCAGCGGACAAGGATCGGAATTTCACCAGCTGCGCGAATTCGCAGTGGGCATGGATACGCGCAGCATCGATTGGAAGCGTTCGGCCCGCATGCGCAGCCTGGTGGTGCGCGAACTGACGGCTGAGCGCAATCAGCAGATCATTCTTTGCGTCGATTCCGGGCGCCTGATGGCCGAGAAAATTGCAGGCATCGCAAAGCTCGACCGCGCCATCAACGCAGCATTGGCAATGTGTTGGGCAGCCGGACAGGCGGGTGATCTGGTCGGCTTCTACAATTTCGATAGCCAGCCTCGCCTTTTCCTCCCCGCCGCGCCTGGACGCTCCGCTTTTACGAGGGTGCAAACGGCCTGCGCAACATTGCGCTATGAGGCGCACGAAACCAACCACACGTTCGGCCTGACCTACCTCGCCGGTCAATTGAAACGGCGCTCGCTCATCGTCATCTTTTCCGACTTCGTGGATAGTACGACGGCCGAACTGATGGTGGAAACGATCCGCACCTTGGCGAAGCAGCATTTCATCGTCTACATCGCGCTCAGTGACTCCAGTATCAAAACGCTGATCGAACCCGATGTCTTGACGCTGGACAGCGTCGCACGATCGGTTGCCGCGCGCCAGATTTCGCAGGAGCGTCGAACGGTTCTGGAAACGCTTTCGCGTCTTGGCGTGATGTGCCTCGACAGCACGCCTGATGCGCTCACATCCGATCTGATTGGGCGCTATATCGAAATCAAATCCCGCGAGATGCTATGACTGAGGCAAATATCAATCTGAATGTCGCGATCCCCAACGTGCCGACGCAGGCACCAGCGCCAACGGACATGCTGCGTTCTGCGCGGTTTCGAGCCGAGCGGGAGGCCCAATGGCGGGTGCTCGACCAACTTGTGACACGAGTCGAAAAGCGCGGCGTGGCGACACTGAACTATGATGAGGTTCGCACGCTCACCTCCGGCTACAGGCAAGCCATGAACTCGCTCAGTGTCGCCGGTGATATCTCGCTGGACAAGGCGCTGATCTCCTATCTCGAGAGCCTGTGCGCACGCGCCTATCTCGTGGTCTATGCACCTCAGGAAAGCGTGAGCGGCCTGATAAGCCGGCTGCTGATCCGTGGTATCCCGCAGGCTGTGCGACGGTCATACCTGCCCTTGTTCATCGGCTTTTTCGCGCTGATCCTCGGTGCCGCCGTCGGATACAAACTCTATCTCGATGATCACAGCTGGTTCTATGCGCTCGTCCCGGCCGATCTGGCGAGCGACCGCACGCCTGCCGCCTCGGCAGACCTGCTCCGCTCCACGATCTATGGAAATGAGGGTCACGCGACCGACGAGTTGGCCGCCTTCATGGCCTACCTGTTTTCCCACAACACGACGATTGCCGTGTTGATTTTCACTCTTGGCATCTTCGCAGCCATTCCGAGCTTCGGACTGACCTTCTACAATGGCATGATACTGGGCGTATTTTTCGCCATGTTCTCCCAACACAGCCTTGGCTACGATGTCTTCGCCTGGCTCTCCATCCATGGAGTTACCGAACTCGCGGCCATCGCCATTGCTTGCGCGGGTGGGGCGCGTCTCGGGCTCGCCGTGTTGCTGCCCGGCGCGTTACGCCGTCGAGATGCCTTGCGGCAACAGGCCCACGATGCCGTTAAACTCGCCTTCCTTGCGGCCATCATGCTGATTGCCGCAGCTTTCCTCGAAGGTTTTTTGCGCCAGTCAATCCAAGAACCATTGTGGCGGATTGCGATCGGCTGGGGTGTGGGTGTTCTGTGGGTGGCCTGGCTGACCTTGTCGGGGCGTGACAAGGTGGCATCGAAAGAGACTGAACGATGAGTCTGATCTTTCGCGATGGTAAGCGTGTGGAAGAATTGGTGCCGCCGGAAGGCGTTGCGCTCCACCTGAACATCGCCTCTCTCGCATCGCGGCTCGGCGCGCAGTTCATCGACTTCGTGATGACCTTCATCATCGCCCTTATCTGCATCATTGTGCTCTCCTTGAGTGGCGTATTGGAGGAGAGCGCCAGGGCGACGGCGATTACGCTCTTGGGATTCCTGTTGCGAACGCCCTATTACATCCTGTCTGAACTGATCTGGAATGGCCGCACACTCGGAAAACGGATCGCTGGTATTCGCGTCGTAAACGTAGAAGGCCGCCGTCTGACGCCGCATCAGATCGCCACGCGAAACCTCATGAAAGAGGTGGAGATATTCACGCCTGTGGGCCTGATCTTTTCTGAACCGCCTGTCTGGCTGACCTGGGTAACCCTCTTCTGGCTCGTCACCGTCGTGGCTGTCATCTTATCCAGCAATCGGCGGCAACGGCTCGGCGACCTCATGGCCGGGACCCTCGTCATTGAAAATCCCCGCTCAGTGCTCCTGCCCGATCTTGCTGCCGCTCCATCCGCCATCAAAGCCAGCCAGGCGGGCTTCGAGTTCAGTCCGGAACATCTGGATGTTTATGGAAGCTATGAGTTGCAGACCCTGGAAGACCTGCTCCGCGATCCCACCACGCGTCTGCGCGACAAGCAGATCGTTGAGATCGCCCAGGCGATCATCAAGAAGATCGGTTACCGCGGAGGTGTGACGCTAGGCAAGGAACTGGAGTTTCTAAATGCCTTTTACATCGCACAACGCGAGCATCTTGAAACGTTGCGGCTCTTCGGCAAGCGCCGCGAGAACAAGTTCCACAATGTCGGCAAAGACACCGCTAACCCTTGAAATCTCGCTCTGTAGCTGAGCGCGTAAACCTAAATTGGAGAACATCGCATCCACATAATACGAAAGGCTATAAAGATTTTTTTGCAGCGCAACTTCGCCCGGAACTTTTAACGACGTCTTGCGTTGTCGTTTAATATTCAGATTATTTTCAGAGGCATATCGTGGTTCAAGCTCAGAGCGCCGTTTCCGAGAACGAAGCGAAGCAGAACGGCGATCCGCAGGATCGCGAGCTTCAGACAGCAACCGACGGTCAGCAACCAGAGCATGACGAAAAGAAGCCATCGGTGATCCGCCGGCATCCCTATTGGGCGGCGCTCATTATTGTTGGTTTGATTGGGCTCGGGATTGCTACCTACTTCGTCTGGCTTGTTTATTTCTATCCTTATGAGAGCACGGATGACGCCTTCGTCGATGCGCGCAGTTTCGCTCTTGCGACGAAGGTCTCCGGCTATCTGGAAGACGTCGCCGTCACCGACAACGCCCATGTCGATGCTGGCGCGGTGATCGCCAGAATTGCACCGCGCGATTATCAGATCGCCGTGGATCAGGCTGAGGCCCAGGTGGAAGCGGCCAGGGCTTCGATTATCAATGCGACTGCACAGATAGACGTTGCATCCGCTGCGATCGAGGAAGCAAAGGCACGCGAGGCTTCATCAAGCGCCGCTCTGCAGTTTGCGAAAGACGAGGCCAACCGACAGCGCCAATTGCAGCAGGGCGGGGCTGGCAGCTTGCAGACGTCACAGCAGGCAGAATCAAACCTGCGTCAGGCTCAGGCGGCTTATACGGAAGCCCAGGCCAACATCAGTTCGGCCATGAAGAACAAGGTCGCCGCCGAAGCACAGCGCACCAGCGCTGAAGCCAGCCTGAAGCAGGCTGAGGCCCAGAAGGAAAGCGCCGACCAGAACCTCGACTATACGACGCTGACCGCCGCACAACCGGGCCGCGTCGTAAAGATCAGTGGCGCGAAGGGGCAATTTGTCCAGGCGGGCCAAGCCATTGCGATGTTCGTGCCGGATGAGATTTGGGTCACGGCTAACTTCAAGGAAACGCAGCTCGCCGATATGCGACCAGGCCAGCCGGTGGAGCTAACGATCGACGCCTATCCGGATCACCTTCTGCACGGCAAGGTCGACTCCGTTCAGCCCGGTTCCGGTACTGCCTTCTCCCTGCTGCCAGCGGAAAACGCCACCGGCAACTATGTGAAGGTAACCCAGCGCGTGCCGGTGAAGATCACCGTCGATAACTGGCCGAAAGATGTCTCCATCGGTCCGGGCATGTCGGTCGTGCCGACCGTAACCGTTCGCCCTAGAGGCTAATCCAGACATCAGGATCGAGGACCGGATATGGCAACCGCGGCAGCGACAGGCGGAACCGGCGAAATGGCGAGTGGCCGCAGCACCAATCCCTGGCTGGTCGCGGTCGTGGTGGCGCTTGCCGTGTTCATGGAAGTGCTCGATACCACCATCGCCAACGTCGCTCTTCGCTACATTTCCGGGGGGCTGGCCGTCAGTTCCGACGAAGCCTCATGGGTCGTCACCACCTATCTCGTTTCCAATGCCATAGCACTGATCGCCTCGAGCTTCATTGCCCAGCGTTACGGTCGCAAGCGGTTCTATCTCATTTGCCTTGCCATGTTCACCGTCGCGTCCGTCCTGTGCGGGCTGGCTTGGGACCTGCCCTCTCTCCTCGTCTTTCGCATGATCCAGGGCTTCGCCGGCGGCGGCATGGTGCCGGTGTCGCAATCCATTCTCACCGATGCATTTCCCCCAGCCAAACGCGGCCAGGCTTTTGCGATCTTCGGCATCGCGGTGGTGGTGGCGCCTGTCGTCGGACCGACGCTCGGCGGCTGGCTTTCCGACAATCTCTCCTGGCATTGGTGTTTCCTGATCAACGGCCCTGTCGGCGTCTTCGCCTTCATGCTCGTCTATTTCCTGGTCAATGACTCCGAAGAACAAAAGAAAAAGCGCGAGGAGATGCGAAAGCGCGGTATTCGTTTCGATATTATCGGCTTCGTGCTGGTCGCGACGTTCCTGGGGTCGCTGGAACTTACGCTCGACCGTGGCCAGATCGAGGACTGGTTCGACTCGACCTTTATCATTGTCACAGCCACGATCTGCTTTGCGGCACTGGCGGCTTCGATACCCTGGCTGCTGACGGCGAAAAATCCGGTGCTCGATGTGCGTCTCATCGCAACGCGGCAGTTCGGGTCGTGCATGATCGTGATGCTGGCGATCGGCGCCATCCTGATCGCCACCACCCAGTTCGTGCCACAGGTGCTGCAGGAGAATTATGGCTATACAGCCACCTGGGCGGGTCTTGCGCTTTCTCCAGGCGGTCTGGTGACCATGTTCATGATGTTCATGGCAGGCCAATTGACGTCCCGCATCCAACCGAAATATCTGATCGCCGTCGGCGCAACCATGGTCGCCCTGTCCATGTACGACCTGACGCGCCTCACCCCTGACGCCGATTTCAGCTTCTTCGTCTGGTCCCGCTGCATTCTCGGTCTTGGCCTGCCGCTGATCTTCATCCCAATCACCGCCGCCTCTTACGACGGTCTAAGACCCGATCAGACCGATCAGGCATCCGCCCTTATCAACGCAGCCCGCAACACCGGCGGCTCAATCGGCGTCTCAATCGCCTCCAACGTGCTGGCCCATCGCGAACAATGGCACCAGAGCCGGTTGGTGGAGCACGTCACCCCCACCGACCCGGCCTTTCATCAAACGATGCAGAACCTGCAGGGCTTCTTCGCCGAGCGCGGCTCTTCCGCGGTGGACGCCCAAAACCAGGCCATGGCCCTCATCGGTCAGCAGGTCGGAATGCAGGCCAGCTATCTTGCCTATATCGATGTGTTTTTTGTCCTGGCGATCATTTCTCTACTCGCAGTGCCGCTGGCATTGATCCTTCGCAACGTCGATACGAAGGCTGGCGGTGGCGGGATGCATTGAGTCTTTTTGCGACGACGGATCTTAACTCCGCTCGTCGATCAGCCACCCCGTCAACTTACCGACCGTTGCATCGTTGCTCTTAGGACGCATCAACCAATAGCCGCGATCCGGTGCATCAAGGCTCGGACCCGCGGTTGCCAAGACCCCTGCCTCAAGCAGAGGATCGATCAGGCCGGCCCAGCCAAGTGCGAAACCCTGTTCGCATATGCTTGCCTGCACGACCATAGCGTAGTTGTTGAAGCTGATATCGCCGCCGCTGTGTTCGGCTTCTCGCTCGACGCCGAAATGGGTCAAATAGTCGTTCCAGTCGTACCAATGCGTCTGCGAATTGTTTTCGAGATGGATAAGCTTTCGTCGAGAAAACTCTGAGAGGCCCGCAGGCGCAGATTTATTCGCAAGCATGGCAGGCGAGCAGACTGGCGTTACCTTTTCAGAAAGCAGCAAGACAGCCCCCTCACCTGCGTCCTGCTTTGTTCCGAATATGATCATCACATCGCTATCGTGCTTGCCTTGACCCAGCGGATCCTGAGTCGCAACGATCTGAATGTTCATGTCGGGGTTTAGCACGCGAAAACCATGCATGCGGGGGATCAGCCACAGCGACGAGAAGGCGTAGTCGGTGTGCAATCGGATAGTCTGGCGCTCGTCGGTTTTACGCAGCTGTTGCGTCACAAGATCTACGGCGTCGACACTACGCGAGGCAATCTCGAACAACCGCTGCCCTTCTGCTGTCAGTTCGATCCCTCGATGTTTGCGGCGGATCAGGGCAACACCAAGCTCATCCTCCAGCCTGCGGATCTGGTAGCTGACAGCCGGCTGGGTCAGTCTGAGAAATGCGGCCGCCGCCGTCAGGCTGCCACGACGGGCTACCTCGGTGAAGATCCGCATCCAGCCAAGATCAAGCGGTCGCTCTGACATTAAAAATCCTTATGCCAACCATCGAAAAATACCCGCTTCACAGCCAAAAACAATGCTGCGTTCAATAAGTAAGGCTAATAAAAGGGGAACCGCAATGAAGATCGATTCTCGTATACGTCGCATCGCCGCTGGTCTGCTTTTTTCGGTGGCAGCCTTCTCCACTCCACTGCAAGCGGCCGATGATGCGGCGTGCAAGACGGTTCGCCTGAGTGATCCGGGCTGGACCGACATTACCGCGACGAATGGCGTCGCTTCCGTTCTGCTTAATGCACTTGGCTATCAGGCAGACGTGAAGACCCTGTCGGTTCCCATCGGCTACCAGGCGATGAAGAATGGCGAGATTGACGTCTTCCTCGGCAACTGGATGCCCGCGCAGAAATCCTTCGTCGATGACCTGAACACCGCCAAGGCAGCCGAGGTGATGACGAAGAATCTCGAGGGCGCCAAGTTCACGCTGGCGGTACCAGCCTATATGGCGGAGAAAGGCGTGAAGGATTTCGCCGATCTCGCCAAGCATGCAGGCGAATTCGACAGCAAGATTTACGGCATCGAGCCGGGGGCGCCTGCGAACCAGAATATCCAGAAGATCATCGATGCCAACGATTTCGGTCTCAAAGGCTGGCAGCTTGTGGAATCCGGTGAGCAGGCCATGCTGGCGCAGGTGGAGCGGGCAGGTCGTGACAAGAAGGCTGTCGTCTTCCTCGCATGGGCTCCACATCCGATGAATAAGAAAATCGACATCACCTATCTTTCCGGTGGTGACGCCTATTTCGGTCCGAATTTCGGTGGTGCGGAAGTCTACACACTCGCGCGCACCGGCTGGCCTCAACAGTGCCCGAATGCCGCGAAGCTGTTCAGAAACCTGACATTTAACATCGACATGGAAAACAGTCTCATGGGCTCGATCCTTGATGGGGAAGACGCCAAAGCGGCTGCCACGGCTTGGCTGAAGACAAACTCGAAATCACTGGATGGCTGGCTGCAAGGGGTGACGACTTTGGACGGCAAACCCGGCGAAGACGCCGTCAAGACCAAGCTTGGGCTTTGAACCCGGAACATAGTCAATGCCGCGTCCCAATATTCTCATCCTGATGGCCGACCAGTTCAACGGGACATTTTTTCCCGATGGACCTGCGGATTTTCTTCACGCGCCGCATCTCAAAGCGTTGGCGGAGCGGTCCGTTCGCTTTGCCAACACCTACACGGCAAGCCCGCTTTGCGCGCCGGCCCGTGCCTCCTTCATGTCTGGCCAGTTGCCCAGCCGAACGAGGGTCTATGACAATGCCGCCGAGTTTGCGTCCGACATCCCGACCTACGCGCATCATCTGCGGGCGGCGGGCTACTACACGGGTCTTTCAGGAAAAATGCACTTCGTCGGTCCCGACCAGCTGCACGGCTTTGAGGAACGCCTGACGACGGATATCTATCCGGCGGATTTCGGCTGGACGCCAGATTATACCAAGCCCGGCGAGCGTATCGACTGGTGGTATCACAATCTCGGTTCGGTCACAGGCGCGGGTATCGCCGAGATCACCAACCAGATGGAATATGACGACGAGGTCGCCTACAACGCCACGCGCAAACTCTACGATCTGTCACGCCGCCTCGATGAACGCCCCTGGTGCCTGACTGTCAGTTTCACACATCCGCATGATCCCTATGTGGCGCGAAGGAAGTTCTGGGACCTCTATGAGGACTGCCCAGCACTCGATCCGCAGTCTGAACCGCTCGCCTTTGAGCATCAGGACCCGCATTCGAAACGGCTTTTGGAAGCCTGTGATCACAAGGCTTTCGACATCACCCCCGAGCAAATCCGGCGCGCGCGACGCGGCTATTTCGCCAACATCTCCTACATTGACGAGAAGGTCGGCGAGATCCTGGAAGTCCTCAAGGCAACCCGGATGGAGGAGGACACCATCATCCTCTTTTTGTCCGACCATGGCGATATGTTGGGCGAGCGCGGACTGTGGTTCAAGATGTGTTTCTTCGAGGGATCGGCGCGGGTTCCGCTGATGATCGCAGCGCCCGGTTGGACGCCGACGCTTATCGACGCACCTGTGTCGACGCTCGATGTGACGCCGACGCTCTGTGGGTTGGCCGGGCTCGACATTACATCTTTGAAGCGTTGGACGGATGGCGAGGACCTTTCCCCATTGTCCGCGGGAACAGGCACGCGTGGTCCGGTGCCAATGGAATATGCGGCCGAGGGCTCGATCGCTCCGCTCGTCGCTCTTCGTGACGGGCGCTACAAGCTGTCGGTCTGCGAAGTCGACCCCCCGCTGCTTTATGATCTTGAGGCAGATCCCGAGGAGCGCACCAATCTTGCCGACGATCCAGCCTTCAGCGACGTCCTGTCAGCGCTTTCCGCAGAGGTTGAACAACGTTGGGACCTGACCGCCTTCGACGCGGCGGTCCGCGAAAGCCAGGCGCGGCGCTGGGTTGTCTATAAAGCGCTGCGCAATGGCGCCTATTATCCATGGGATTATCAGCCGCTGCAAAAGGCGTCTGAGCGCTACATGCGCAACCACATGGACCTCAACGTACTAGAGGAGAACCAGCGCTATCCACGGGGAGAGTGAGCATATCCGGCAGTGATCTTCCGCCCGAGGAGTGTCCAGCGTCGCGCCATCACCATTCTGTTCGTCGTCGCGCATGACGATGACGAGAAGCAGCGTGTAAACTTCAAGCATAACGACACCATACATCAAGAATTTCTAAAATAACTAAAGCGCGCTCGTGAATAAGAGATCAAGAAACGTCGCGCTTTTGATTGAATTCATTTTCTTCGAAATCCCGAGATGCATCCCCCGCCATCCTGCAGCTTATAGATCGGCTGTGTTGCATTGCTGTGTTGCATTACTGCAAACACGCAGTTATCGCCGTTGTCGAGAATTTAAGCGACAAGCTTCTTCCGGCGTCGTATGGTGCTGTGCACCCAACGGATCGTCGCCTCTTGCAGACTGACCGCGGTCAGCAATCGAGGACCGCGTTTGTCAGCTATTTTGAAGAATAACGTAAAGCAGTCGGGCAGCGGCAAGCGCACGATGGTTTTTGCGCACGGTTATGGGTGCGACCAGCATATGTGGCGAATGGTGGCGCCTGCTTTTGAGGATCATTTCAATGTGGTCACGTTCGACCACGTCGGCGCAGGACACTCCGACGTGTCGTCCTATGATCGCCAGAGATATTCAAGCCTTGATGCCTATGCTGACGACATTGTCGATATTGGTCATGAACTCGGTCTCACGGACGCCATCATCGTTGGCCATTCCGTAAGCGCCATGATGGGAGCATTGGCATCCATCAAAGCCCCGGAGATGTTCTCGGACGTCGTGATGGTTGGCCCCTCGCCGCGCTATATCAACGATGGCCCCTACATTGGTGGTTTCGAGCAGGAAGACATCGACGAACTCCTGGCATCGCTTGCCGAAAATCATATCGCCTGGTCCAATGCCATGGCTCCGGCAATCATGGGCAACAGCGACCGTCCGGAGCTTGCCAGCGAACTCGCCGACAGCTTCTGCCGGATGGACCCTGAAATTGCGCGAACCTTTGCCCGCGTGACGTTTACGTCCGACAATAGGGCAGATTTACCCAAGGTGACGGCGCGAGTGCTTGTCTTGCAATGCCGTGACGACATCATCGCCTCGGAAAATGTGGGGCGATATGTTGCCGATGCGATCCCGCATGCGCAATTCGTCATGCTTGACGCGACCGGGCATTGTCCAAACTTGAGTGCGCCTCAGACCGTGATATCCGCCATAAAGGGTTTTGTGTAATCGACGCATCGCTGCCTCCCGCCCCAGCCATGGATTCTCCCGACGCTCTGTTCGAAAGAGCGCCGTGCGGCTATGTCGTGCTGAACTCCAAAGGCGTGATCGCGAGAATAAACCAGACGCTCGCGGAGTGGATCGGCCAAGAGAAAGAAGAGCTACTTGGCAAGCGAATGACGGTCTTGCTGACCGTTGCAGGCAACGTCTTTTACGAGACGAATTTTGAGCCAACCCTTCGGCTGCAGGGGTTCTGCGAGGAAATCGCATTCGATCTGAAGACGAAGAGTGGCAAGCGGCTTCCAGTCACGGTGAGCGCCAGAGGCAGACTCGGCGGCGATGATTCAGGCGTTACGCTCGTGACCGTCTTTCGCTCAGTGAAGCGTCGCCAGTTGGAACGAGACCTGCTGCAAGCCAGGCAGGCAGCTGAAAACGCGAAGGAAGAGCTGGCCAACATAAATGCGTCGCTACGCACCAACATCCGCCGAGCGGTTGGTAAAAAGCGCGAAGCGCAACGCGTTCTTCTTGCTGAACAGGAGACCGGAGAATTGCGCGAGCAATTCGTCGCAGTCCTCGGCCACGACCTTCGCAACCCGCTGGCTTCTATCTCAGCGGCAGGACGAGTTCTGGCCGCAGAAGTGACGAGCGATCGCGGCAAACAGGTTCTTCAGCTGATGGCCGGCAGCGTGTCACGCATGTCAGGGCTGATCGACAACGTGCTGGATTTTGCTCGTGGCCGGCTCGGCGGCGGCATTCACCTGAAGAGAGACGCGAACGCTCCCCTTGGTCCTGTCATCGAACACGTGGTTGAGGAACTGCGATCAAGCGCTCCCGGGCGCGAAATCCTTTCGACTTTGTTGATACCGCGTCCGGTCAATGCCGACCATGCGCGACTTGGCCAACTCGTGTCAAATCTCGTCGGGAATGCCATCAGTCACGGTGATGCGCAGCACCCGATCTTCGTCGATGCGGTCCTTGCCGAGGACGGAACCTTCACATTGTCAGTGACAAATCGAGGAAAAGAAATCCCGCCGGACCGGATGGAGCGATTGTTCGAGCCCTTCGTTCGTGGGGACACTCGAAATGACAAGGGATTGGGACTGGGATTGCATATAGCTTCTCAAATCGCAAAGGCCCATGGAGGGACACTGTCAGCGACATCCAACGGCGAAGAGACGCGCTTCATCTTTATGATGCCACCTTTCTCGTCCGCCGACGAGGGTTGACCAGGCTCTCCCATGCGAAACCGATCTGATCTTGCTGCTTGGAAGCAAGAGTCAGGAATTACGATTGGCGACACGCATCTGCCAGAACATCACCTGGCTTGTCGAACCATCTGAGAATGGCAACGTTTATGCAGACAGCAATGGAGCCCCAGCAATGACAAGATTGCTCGCAGCCCTCATAATCGTCCTCATATCATCGCAGGTATTCGCAATGAGCAGCCTCTCCGAATTGACCTGGAAGAAGCGAGTCGTCATCGTGTTCGGAGATGCAGGCGACGCAAGAGTAGAGCGACAGATAGAAACTCTTACCGATCAACGCTTGGAACTGGAAGAGCGGGACCTTGTCGTAATCCGTGTCGTCGATGATGAAGCCACCACGGCTTTTGGAAACGCAGCCGAGCCCGATGCGGTAGGGCTGCGGAACGAGGCCGACGTCAAACAAGGAAGCTTTCGGGTCGTCTTGGTCGGAAAGGACGGCGGTATCAAGTTGCGGAGCGAAACCGTTGTCCCGGACGTCGATCTGTTCGACCTCATAGACCGAATGCCGATGAGACAGGCGGAACGCGGCTGAGCGATGGCTGGAAAAGCGTCCTGCGAGAGGCACGTTCATAGGTTACGGATCGACGAACTGCCTCCCGTAGACGCCGGCTAACCAAGGTGTGTTCACAATGTTGGGCCGTCCTGCGCCATCAGGGCGACAATCACGGCATCTCCTATCAGAGATAAGGCCGTGGGAATGGGAACGCAGGCATAGCCCGCGCGCCCTGTTCGTCTTGGCCAATCGAGGTTTTAGTTGGCCGGGCAGTTCGTGCTACTTGTGTTGCCGCTCATCGAACCCTGGCCGCCAGTGGTGCCAGGCGGGCAATTGTTGTTGTTGGTGTCACCATTCGGCGTCTGAGAGTTGGTGCCGCCCGTGCCACCTGAACCGGGTGTCGTTGTGCCGGGCGCTGTGGTGCTTCCCGAGCCAGACGTACCAGAACCTGTGGGGCCGCCAGTTCCCGCACCTGTGCCTGTACCCCCGTCAGAACTAGAGCCAGCGCCAGCACCCCCAGACCCTGCGCCGCCATTTCCACCAGATCCGCCACCGGCACCCTGGGCCATAGCTAAAGAAGCAAAACTCAGGGCGAAGACCGTTCCAATCAGAACCTTTTTCATCTGCTTTCCTCCAAGCATCGTTGTCATTGCAAAGGTCCAACAACATGGCGGTGAGCCTGTTCCTAAATATATCTTTCACCGAAGAAGGAACAAAGCCGCTTCGGGCTGCCAAGAGCGACTGGGTGATGCTCACGCTGCCCCAGCATTGGCAGACACGACTCCTGAGCCCGCGGTGATGGCCGGACAATGATATCGATGCGGTGCTAATCGGGAGTTGAGTTACACGGGAGCATCTTCTGACACGCGCAATTCACCGATCGGACACTCTGGCCCGATGCTGGACCGACTGCTGCGACTAAATCCCGCACAAAAATCGCAGCAATAGAGGCGAAGACACTGCCCTCTGACCCAAATGCGGACGCCCAACCAATTTTCAGAATTTCGACCATCAATTGAATTGGCTTGTTATCGCCGCCGGAATGTCGATAACGTCGTACACGTCCTTCCCCACCGTGGATTTCGTTGATTGGCGAGTGCGCGGTCTTTGAGAATTATCCTGTGCTCCACTCCTTGCGCCACATCCGCGCCCATCCGCAATTGTTGCTTCTCACCCTGATGATTTTCCTTCAAGGGTCCGCCTATGGCTCGACCCTGCCCTATCTCTCGATTACCGCAATTCGAGAATTAGGGATGAGCGACCAGGCCTATTCTGTGCTGGTCTTCGTGACATCGCTGGCTGCAGTGACCATCAGCGTCTCGCTGGGGATTCTATCCGATCTGATAGGCGACAGGCGCAGGATCATCATGGCGATGGCGTTGATGGGCGTCATTGGTTACGGCGCAATTTTTCTTTTTCCATCGATCCCTGTATTCATCGTGGCAACTGCGGTCGTCATTCCGTTTTTCCAGTCGGTGAGCTCGCTGATTTTTGTGAGTGTTCGCGCTGAAACGGCTGGCCTGCCAAGCCGGGACAGCGCTGCGATCAACGCCACTGTCCGGGCTTTCGTATCCGCCGCCTGGGTCGTGATGCCGGCAGCCGTAGGTTTTGCGTTTGCCAGTTCCGCAAGCATGATGGGCGCCTGGGGCATCGCGGCGCTTTGTGCCCTTCTGATATCTGTCTCCGCTGCTTTTCTGCCAGCGAGACCCGCGCGTGATCGCGTTGCTGGAACATCGCGGACAGGGTTTTTCTCTGCGCTGCGCGAGCTTGCAACGCCGCTTATGCTGGCGCGCGTCGTTTCCATGGCCTTGCTAACCGGCACCATTAGGCTCGCGAGCACCGTCTGGCCATTGATCCTCATTGCCGACCTTGGCGGTAAAACCGGTGATGTCGGTATCGTCGCAGGCCTGATCGCATTATTCGAGATACCCTTCATGCTCATCTGGGCCGGTCTGCTGAAACGATTGGACATTCTCGCCATTCTGGCGATCGGCGGGTTGCTCTATGCCGCCTTCATGGCTGCGCTCACTTTCGCTACGTCTCCGTGGCAGCTCTACGCCCTGACCGTCCCCGCAGCAGCAGGCGCCGCCGCCCTGCTCTCCATGCCGCTCACCTATTTTCAGGATCTCTTCCCGGGAAGACCAGGTCTCGGGACCTCGTTCAACCCCATCAATTCCTTCCTCGGAAACGGATTAACCGCGGTCGTCTTCGCTTTGGGAGCGCATCTCTTCGGTTATTCGGGCACGGCTTGGCTCGGTGTTGCCATGGCATTTGCCGGCATCTGCGGGCTTATGATCCTCGAGAAACGACGGCCGCCCGTCGCTTGATCTGAAATCGAGCGTCCATTTCGAAAGGAGTTCAGTAGACGGGAAGAGGGATACCGTTGACCATGACGAACCGAACAGGCTGGATTTTTTGTAAACACAGTCGGTCTTGACGGGCTGTTCGGACAGCCTGCCCTCAACACTTCCCTTGTCCGCCAGCGTACAGTCCAGGTCAAAAATTTGCGTTTCGCCTCAAGCAGCGTACAATCCAAGCCACCATCGCCAGACTGTGATTATGACGTAGGCGGCGATGGCTAGGGGTTCATACGTGCTCTTGCCTGCCAAACAGGAGGTGACACGTGACAAACGTCGACCAAAATTATTTCCGCGCCGATTCCATCCGCGAAGTTGTAACCAACATTGCTCAACGGTTTACTCCGGTCGATGCGGCGAGGAAACTTATTATCGAGCGCACGTTGCTGATCATTATGGACCGGCCCGAACTCGACCTCGGCAATCCTGTGAGAGAGCTTCTTCCCGTTATTCGCCAGGTCGCTCTTGATCACTTCCAGGTTAAAGACCGAAACCAGGTCAGGGAATCACATCGCTGACTGCGTTTAAAAACAAAGCCCGTGTGATCTTGCGAAGTTCGGCCACGTCTCCATTGAGATTGAAACCCTCTCGAACGAAATCCCTTTTGTTCGTGGAGATCGCTGCGAAAACAAACGGGATTTTCAGGTTATCCAGCCTGTCAGCGATTTCAACGATGTCACAATCGTCGGCTCTGATGTCGATGATAACAGCGTCAGGTTCATGGATCGAAACGGCGCGAGACACATCTTTAACACTCGCAACCGGCCCTATTATACTGACCCCTGATAGGGTGAACTGCCTCTTCGAGGCATCACAGACCCCTTCATGACCGTCCATGATCAGGATTTTCTTTTCTAGCAGGTAGAAAAAATCGTTAATCTGCATGGCGGCAACGGACCTTATGAAGTCGTTTGCGGATAATGTAGCCGAACAGGCCTAAGGCAGACTGGTTCCTTGCTTCTCGTCATCCAGCGGTAGGCGCGTGCCCCCGTGTCAGGCAGAGACTTGCTCCGACTTGAAATCCAGTCGCACTTCCCCATTTCTTGGGTGCCGGCTTTACCGGTGTGGAGGTTACGATGGCAGCAAGAACTTGGAATGCAGGTGGTTTTGGTGCGGACGCCTCGAACGATGCATCTGACTTGGAACGGCGTCTTCAGAAAATGCGCAGCCTGTCCAGTATATCCCGCCTCATGGATACGGCTATCGGCATTCCGGGTACGCGCCTCCGCTTCGGTGCAGATTCCGTGCTTGGCCTTGTTCCAATCCTTGGCGATGGGGCCGGCGCGCTCGTCGGTCTTTACATCGTTAACGAGGCGCGTCGCCTTGGCCTTCCCCGGGAAAAAATTGCGAAGATGATTGGCAATGTAGCCATGGATTCAGTCGTCGGTAGCGTGCCGCTTTTCGGCGACCTTTTCGACGTCTATTTCAAATCACATCGCCGCAATGTTCAGATCATACTCGATCATTTTGGTGTTCAGCCGGAAGAATTGCGGCGCAAGCGGTAAACGACCGATGTGCTGGGGATAAGCATTTGGATTTGCAAGCCGGTTTGGCTGCGGCAGCTGGCGGTTTGGCCGCGTAGGCAAACTGCCTCCCTGACGATGAGCTCCACTTAAACAAGGACTAGCTCCTCATTTGGCAGAGCCATTGGATAGCGTCATCCTTGGCCATAGCAGGTGCAAAAAGGTGACCCTGCATGAGGGGGCACCCCAGAGCCCGCATTGTCTGGAGATCGTCTTCCGTTTCCACACCCTCAGCGACAACATCGAAACCGTAAGCTTCGGAAACCCGCAAGACCGCATCGATAAGAGATCGGTGGGCCGAGGCAAGCGTCGTCCCTGTGACCAACATCTTATCGATCTTTACGCGATCAGCACGGATTTGATGCAAAGACCCTAGCGATGAGTAACCCGTACCGAAGTCATCGATTGCTATACGGACACCAGCCTTCGAAAGGCGCTCGAGTTTTCGCTGAACAATTTTCAGATCAATAGCAACGTCCTCGGTAATCTCTAATTCAAGTACCGCAGGATCTAAAGCCATTTCCTTGAACGCCGAGAGGATCAGTTCATCTACGGCGAGTTGCGCAAGCTCGCGGGGAGAAACGTTGACAGCAATTCGCACGGCACCGGCATTGACCTCTTTCACCAGGAGCGCCATTTGGCACGCTTCATGGATGATGAAGCGAAGCAGCGGCTCAGAAAGCCCTGTCCTTGAAGCTATGTCGACGATAATGGGCGGAGCCACCCAGCCATGTTGCGCATGATGCCAGCGTAAAAGTGCTTCGAATGTATCCGCCCGTTCTCCGCCATCTGCAACGATGGGTTGATAGTGGATTTCGAGTGTTTTGTGGGCCAGCGCCTTGGCGAGGTCCCTTTCAATGTCGCGGTAAAGTTCCGCCTGCTTCTGAAGTTCATCATCAAATAAACGCCAGCGATTACGGCCTTGCTTCTTGGCGGCGTAGAGAGCGGCGTCCGCGTAGGACATAGCTTCGTCGATCCGGTTCAAGGGGCCGATGTAAGCGCCTAAGCTTGCGCCCACACGTCCCGGATCCATCTTCGGGAACGGGGCTGAAATGACCATGACGAGTTGATTGGCAATGATCTCAGCATCTTCCTTTGAGGTTTGGTGCCTGAACAGGATTGCAAATTCGTCGCCACCTATTCGCGCCAGTATCGCTCCCGGTGTTGCAACATCCTTCAGCCGTCGGGCCACCTCAAGCAAAATCTGATCGCCGGATTCGTGCCCATACGCGTCATTGACTGATTTAAAACCATCCAAGTCGACAAGCATCAGGCAACCGAGTTGATCCGTACCGCTCGATTGCCTGAAAGCATCCCGCAATCCTCGACGATTGAACAGACCCGTTAGCGGATCCTGAGCCGCCATTCGTTGCATGTCCTCAGCAAACAGAGTTTTCTGCTGATTGGCGATCTCAAGGGATCGTGACAACGCAGTCGCTTGGTTTTTTAGCTTACTGTCGTTGATGATAAGCGCCTCACCCACTCGAGTGCTACGAATCTGCGCTGCTAAATAGAGAAGTACGGTTGCCGCTAGCACGTATCGATCAAACCCACCGGCTATGACCAGGCACACGATGACAGACAGCAAAGCTGGAGTGATGAAGCACATTGGAATGGGAGCGTAAGCGAAACCATGCGTGACAGCGCCCGCGGTGATGCCACAGACCACAGTCAGGTAAAAAAGTGTATCGGATGACGTATACCAGTCACACAAGATGGGCACGAAGCCCCATACCAAACCAGATGAAAGAGCGAGGAAGGTGTGGATCTGAAGATGGCTGGAGACGCCAGGGTATGACAATCCTAGGACGGCCGAATTAGCGTGCGCGCTGCGCTGTCGTACTGGAAGCCGGCAGAGGAGAAGGCGCGAGAGATTGATAATCGATGAGATAGCAAACCAGACGAGCGCCGTGATCGTCTTGTCAGAGTGGATCGCGACCAGCAAAGACGCCAATCCGAGCAACATATTAACCGGAATAGATATTGCGACGGTTTTTCTAACGGCGAATAGTTGATCCGTCAGGGTCGCGTCGCGCAAAGCAAGCTCAGTCATTCAAGTACCTGCTGAAATTAATAGCCTCCTCACCTCTAGACAATTGTCCCGCATATACGACGCCTCCTGCCGAGAGACGGATTATTCGACTACGCGCCGAGGCTTCGATCGGACCGCCCGGAAGCGTTAAGACGTACAGAAACTCAATTTTTTCGCTGCCTGATAGGAACGCCGCGTAAGTCGCGATGAGGATGAACAAATGACGTTTGGTTCAGACAACAGACCATTTCTGCTCTCAGTCACTGCAAAGGGCTATCAACTTTAAAGTGTCGTATCGACATTAGGCATATTGATGGTATCCTTACGATGGTCGAATTAACAATCATCGCGTCTCGTCACTACAAACTTAACTAAACTGATTTTGCGCGAGTGTTTCGAAAATGAGACCATCCACAGGTGCTCATCATTAGGGTAACGTCCTGTCCCACTTGTTGAGATCAATGCCACACTTCATAGAGATACCGCAGTCTGCCAGGGCCGAAGAGAAATATTATGCTGCCGCATATAACATCGATGTGACAGCGTGACTCACAACCCGACCCCTCCGGCAGACCCCGCGCGGCTCACACCCAAAGATCATAGGTAATACGCATGCCGCCCGGGTGGGCGGCATATGCTTAGGGCTGATCAGCGCAACTTGGCACGGCATCGTTTGGGAGAACGTCAGTCAAGTACTGTCTTAATAGCTGATCCGTCCGGCGGAAATCGAGCGCTCTATGGCGGCATTTCCATTGAACACGCGTGCAACCTTAGTGGTTAGCTGCTGGAATAATCGTCTTCACAGAACATCGAGTGATGTCTCCCCTCGGATGGGAGGTTGATCGAAACGACAGGGTGGTCAAAGCTCACGGGTGAAAGCCCCAGCCAAGCCAGAAACTGGGATAACCTGTCTCCAATCCATCCTGACGATAGAAATCTCTTTCGCGAGGCTTGGTCTCTTGCGATTGAAACGCGGAGCAAGTTCGAGGCTTGCATTCGCGTTAAAACGGTCGAAGGGAATTATGTAAGACTGAAGAATGTCGCGCTCCCACTCATGTCAGAGGAAGGTTCTCTCGTTGAATGGATTGGGTGCGCCTCCTTTGCGGAGAATGTCGAAACCAGAAGCGGTACACTGGATATCCAAGCCGAACAAATACGTGCGGCGCGCACCATGCTCGGTTGGTCGGCCTTGTAGCTAAGTCACAACTCAGGCGTGTCCTTCTCTACGGTGCGGAGGATAGAAGTCTCGACTGAAAACATCCGATCCGTATCGCTTTGCCGGATTCGGTCTTGCTTGGAGGCGGAAGGTGTCAGATTTTCTTCCAGCTTTGACGGAACGAGGTCAGTGTCCCTGGGGAAACGAGATCAGAGATAGGTCGTCGGGCGGGTGCCCGGACAAATCATGCCCATGAGATAATCTCGCACTCAGGCTCACGCCTTTCTTTTGCTATTCCACACTTAAAGCGTGTCGCGATCTTTCAGATTCGCTCATACGCTTTAGGTCCTTGTTTTACCGCATGTCATTATCATACGGCGGTAGAGGTGAAACTCTCAATGAACTTGCCTGTCGAATGACCCGCTCGCCCGAGCGCGAACGGGGACCGAACGCCTCCCGAACTAAAGGTTCACGACGTTCGGGGGGAGAAGACCTTCGAAATGCGCGGCAAGGTTTTTGAGTACGAGATTGCCCATAGAAATCCGGGTCTCGTATGTAGCGCTGCCTTGATGCGGCATAAGAACCGTGTTCGGCGCGGTGAAGAATTCCCGTCGAATGTTGGGCTCGTTCACGAACACATCGAGACCGGCTGCCGCAATAGTCCCACTGTTCAGCGCCGCCAGCAGTGCATCTTCATCAACGACATTTCCTCGGGCGACATTAATGAGCACCCCCTTCTCGCCAAGAGCTTTTAACACTTCGGCGTTAACGATGTTCTGGGTGGAAGGCGTAGCCGCAACGCAGACGGCCAGGATATCGCTTTCTCCAGCGAGTTCGGTTGGAGATGCATATTTTCTCCAATGGGTGCCAGCGACATCTGAACGGTTCCAGTACTGAACCACCATGCCAAATGCCTCGGCACGCTCACCGAGGGCCTTTCCAATCTGTCCCAGACCAAGGATACCGAGCCGTTTTCCCTTCGGACTGCGACCAAGAGGAAATCCTTGGTTAGACCAATGTCCCTCTCTGACGAAGCGATCCCCCTCCGGCACGCGGCGGAGTACTGCAAGTGTCAGCGCAATGCCGAGATCCGCGACATCGTCTGTCAGGACACCTGGCGTCGTGGTGACGTGAATTCCCCGATCACGCGTGAATTTCAAATCCACCTTATCGGTGCCAACACCGTTTATGGCGATAACTTCAAGAGCCGGGAGCTTCTGCATCCATTCCGGCGACAGGCCACTGCCACCTCCCGTCACCACCGCACGAACATCTGGCAAAGCCCGTTCGACGGTATCGATCTCAGCGGGCAGATAGGCGCGATCGACTGTATATTTTGCTTCCAGCTCTTCTTCGATCGAGGTCATCAGAGGCTCGATGAGCAGTATATGCGGTTTCATATCCTGACCAATTCCATATGAGTACAATTGTCGAGCCACCACTGGCTCATTCGTCTTCCGGCCGATGGAACATTCATCTCAGGCTCTCGGGCTTCCTCGGTTCTGCAACACGTCCGGTCGAACCGCGCACGATCAGGGATGTCTTGGTGATCGTCGTCTGGCTGATGGCGTGGCCTTCTTGAATACTGCCGAGCACGAGCCTTGCCGCTTTCTCACCCAATTGACGGGCTTGCGTATCAACCGTCGTCAAGGGCGGCATCGAAAAGGCGGCATCGGCGACATTGTCGAAGCCGACAACCGAAACGTCATGGCCGACCTTGAGGCCAAGACGCTCCAATCCGTTCATCGCACCCATGGCGACGACATCGTTGAAGCATATAAAGGCGGTCGGCAGTGCAGCGCTTCGGTGCAACTCGGCTACTGCCTCCGCAGCACCTGCGCGGCGCAAAACACACGGCACATGCTTTGGTTCAAGCCCCCGCTCCAGCATGGAGGACCGATAGCCGCGAAAACGCTCCTTGGCCGCGGAATGGATGAGCTCGCCTCCGAGAAAGACGATGTCCTTATGACCGAGCTCATGGAGATGGCTTACGGCCAGCGAAACGCCGTCGGCATAATCAATCCCCAGATAGCTTGTTTCATCGTCCATGCGCCTCAGCACCTGAAGAACACGCAAGCCAGACCGCGAGAGGCTTTCAGTAGTGGCGTTATCGGAGTCATTGGTCGGACAAACGATCACCGCATCCACATTGTGTTCGTGCATTCTCCGCAATATCTTTTCCTGGCTGGCGGCAGATTCCCAAGAATTTCCGAGGAGCGAAATCCAGCCAGCTTCATTGAGGACCTGATCGACACCAGCGGTCAGGTCGGCGAAGAACGGGTTGGTCAAATCCGGAATGATGATGCCGACAAGATTACTGAGCTTTGCACGAATTGCCGCAGTACGGTTGTAGACATAGCCAATCCGGTCTGCAGCTTCCCGCACGATGATATTTGTGCGCTCTGCCACGAGGTCGCTATTTCTGAGCACCAAAGATACCGTGGAACGCGAGACCCCCGCAACTTTCGCAACGTCATCAATGGTCATTCGGCGTTCGGTGTCGTCAATCACTTGCGCAACTCCTTGGTCCGATCATGGGATTTATTCATCGACAACGCCTGAATAACCCGGCCCGCCTGCTGCAAGATAGCCTCCGCTTCGACCATCCTCGGATTGGCTCACCCAGAACGAATACAGATGGGAATTCTCAAGCACGAAGCGGAAGCGGACGGCTTTACCTGCGAAGGCGCCAATGTCGCCCCCCTTCCACTCGACCGTACAGGTTACTTTGTCGATTGTGATCGCTTTACAATCATCGAGGTCGTAACCCGGAAGAGCCCGCCCTTCCTCGTCAAGGACAGCGACCCTCATGCGGCCAGCGCTGCAATCGGCGTTGATGAAGAAGTGGCGGCCCGAGAAGATCAAAGGTTTTGTCACCATCTCAGCAGCTTCGTTCGCATGCAGCGAAACGAACCCATCGCGTCGCAACGTCACCAGTGCGACCGATCCACCAGCATAACAATGCGTGCCCAGATTTGGAGAGATACCCGAGAACCCGGATATGTAGAAATAAAGTTCGTCGCCTACCACCAGGCAGACGCCACCGGTCGCATGCAGGTAACCCCTGTCCCACTGCCCTGGGATCTGTGACGGGGCAAGGAACGGCTCTGTGCGATTGGGACGGATCCAATCCAGACCGTCGCGGCTGAAGCCAATCTCCAGATCCGTGATTTTCGGCAGGCCTTCATAGAAGCTCTCGGGGTTCTGCGGACCGCGGAACATGCCATAGACCCCGAGCATCACGCTCTCATAGGCTACGGCGTCAAAATTATAGATTTCCGATGGAACGACGCCCAGCGGGCTTGCATGGTCTATCGCATCGGGAACAACGAGCGGTTTCCGCTCTTCTTCAGTCCAGTTGCGACCTTCGACAAAATCATCATGGGCGATATAGCTGCGCTGACGGCCCATCTCCGCGTGGACGCGAAGCGAATAGTACCATTTTTTATCGAATGGATTATAATAGAAGTTGCTATTGTCCCCGCACAAACCCGTCCGTCCACGCGCTGTCCAGTTGATCGCGTCGGGCGAGGTGTAGACCTCTGCGTACTGCTCCTTCACACCCTCGAAATCGTAATCCACATAGGGCATGCTCGGATGCGAGCCACGCCGGTAATAGACCATCATCTTGAAGCGTTCTGTTGGATCTTTGGCGAATGTGTCGAGCCAGAAACCGGCACCATCGCGCATGCGCGGGTAGCCGATCGGCAGGATCCTGTTCGTGACACCATCAACAGGAAGCACCGGGCGATCCCAGTGAATCCCATCCCGGCTTGTCGCAAGCGCGGTCGCGGCAAACCACCCTGCGTGATAGACCATCTTGAAAAGATTATCTGCAGGATCAAAAAAAACGCCATCTTGAAAGGTGCAGGCAACCGGACAATAGCCGGCGTTCATCTCTAGCGGCGTCTCCGGCTTCAGGACGGGTGTCGCAGGATGGACCTTCGGCTTATGGAAACTGCGCACGAGTTGCGAAGACTCAATGAGGTAATCGTCGAATAGAAGTTGACGACCCGCTCCCAGCGTTAAGCCAGCTGTACTAGATTCCATTTTTCGGGCCTCCTCCGATATTCCTTTCGACGTATTTTAGACCGTTCCAACTGTCAATTACCAGGCGCATAAATAAATAAGTTGACAAAATTAGACCGATCTAAGAGGTTCTCGATCAGTTGGATCGGTCGAAATTCATTTGATCGCCACTTCTGGCTGTCTAAGGGTGAGGAGCTCTGGCTGCCGGATTTTTTAGCGGATCCAGGTCTGGACTTTGGGAGGATACAATGAAGCGTAAGTTCCAAATACTTGCCGTCACCATGCTGACGGCGCTGTCATCAACAGCACTCGCTCAGGAAAAGAAGCTTACGCTGGTGGGAGTCAATATTCATGATTCTTCCATGCGCGGTACTGGCCTTAAGACGGGCGTCGATGCCATTGCCGAATTTGAAAAGCAGACCGGCACCAAAGTCGCGGTGAATGTTGAGACCGGACCCGGTATCCTCGAAGCGCTTCCTCGCCTTGGAACCCTGAACAAATCCGCCGAAGACATCATCATGGTGTCACAGCTTATGGCCAATCCGCGTATCGCGGCGTTCCTGGAGCCTCTCGACAAATATATGGACTCCGATCCGATTTCAGGCTTCCCGCAGGACTGGGTCAAGGCTCCGGTTGCATCCGGAACAATCAAGGACAAGCATTATCTTGTTCCGCTGCGCTGCGGCGTCTGGATCTTCTGGGGCAACAAAAAGTACCTCGCAGATCAGGGTGTCGCAGATACTCCCACGACACCTGAGCAGCTTTACGACGCGGCAAAGAAGGCAACCTTCACCAAGCCAAACGGCGAGAAGGTTTATGGTTTCGCCGTTCGCGGTATCAGCGACCAGGTTCCATCCGGGTTCGCCACGATCGGCGCGATGTTTGGCGGCTCGATTATCAATGAAAATGGCGAAGTGGTCGTCAACAGCCCCGCCATGATCAAAGCCGCGGAATATATGCGCAAGCTTTTCGCGGAAGGCATCATGCCGCCCAACTGGACAAGTATCGACGCCGACCAGATGTTCACCCAGGGCCGGCTTTCAATGGTCGTCAGCAATGACAACTTCACCTCCCGTTTCGAGTCTCAAGAGGCGCTGGGCAAGGGCGGAACCGTTGCCTTCCATGTCCCGCTGGAGGAACCTCTGCGCAAGAATGGCATCAACTATGCAGGGAGCCAGTCTTTCTATTGGGGCGCCGGCATTCTGAAGGGATCCCAGAACAAGGAGCAAGCCTACGCTCTGCTCAAATATCTCGCTGGTCCTCAGCCGGAGGCCATGATGATGTCCAATGGTAACCAGCCCTGCCGCGCAGCCCCCCTCGCCAAGCTTGGTGAAACGGTCGCTGCAAACAAGGTCGGCATCGATACTCTGGCTATCTCACGCCCCCCTCTGCCCGGCAATCCGCGGATTGGTGAAGCAAGCGACGCGATTGCGGTGGCTGTCCAGAACATCGTCGTCAACGGCGCCGACGCCAAGCAGACCCTCGACACTTTGTCCGATGATCTCAAGGGTATCTACGAGTAAGTCTCTGCAAGACAAAGGCTTGGGTCGAAAAACTCGGACACCGCTCAACGAAAAGCCAGCCTAGGGATCAGCGTCCCTAGGTGCCCGCTAAGCCGCTTGGGTTTCGTAGTCTTCTCGCCAAAGCCGTTCTTAATCCCAAATGACAGACCGATTGAGGGCCCACGCCCTCCATCGTCAATCCCTTAAACTGGAAGACCAGCATGGCTACGAACGGCTCTCCTGCTGCCCCTATTCCGCGTCAGAACAAAAGAAACAGGCACTCGGAAAACATTCTGGCTGCGACCGCCGTAGCGCCTCCGATCCTGCTGTTGCTCTTGTTCATCGGCATTCCGGCTATCGCGCTGCTGGCAACTGCCTTTACCGATTACTCGCCGGGCATCGAACCCGAATTTGTGGGTTGGAAGAACTTCACCACCCTGTTCAATAGCTCGGTCTTCTATTCCATCCTTCTACGGAACATTGCCTACGTCATTGGGGTCGTAAGCCTCCAACTGCTCGTAGCGCTTGGCATCGCTCTCATCCTCGATAACGAGCTTCCGTATCGCAGAATCTGGATGGCTTTGCTGATCGCACCCTTCGCGATCAGCCCCGTGGTCGGCGTGGTCATATGGAAGAACCTTCTCGATCCATCCTACGGCCTCGTCAACTATGTCATTTCGTCATTGGGCTTGCCGACGGTACCATGGATGTCGACGCCTCTGACCTCGATGATCGCCGTCGTGATCGTTGCAGTCTGGCGCGGATTTCCTTTCATCGCGATCATTTTATTCGCGGCGCTGCGTGGCATTCCGACGGAAGTCAAGGAAGCGGCCAGAATAGACGGCGCAACCTCGTTCCAGATCTTCTGGCATGTGAAGCTGCCATTCATCATGCCGGCACTGTCCATCATGGCATTGTTCGAGACAATTTTTGCCGTCCGTGAATTTGATACGATCCAGACTATGACAGGGGGTGGGCCCGGCACCTCCACCTCGCTTCTGTCGCACTACCTCTATCGGACAGCCTTCGGCACATTCCGGTTCGGTATGGGCGCAGCGGTCGGCTGGGTGATGCTCGCCCTTACGATGCTGATGGCGGCACTGATCATCTGGCGCGCCTATCGCGACATGTTTCCCAAAAACAAGGCTTGAACAATGAGCGGAAATCCAACTGGACGCATTCTGGTCTTCGCACTGCTTTGCATCGCAGTCGTGTGGGCATTTTTCCCGATCCTGTTCATGATCAGCAGCTCGTTTAAACCGGGCAACCTCATATGGTCCTATCCACCGAGATTGATAGCAGATCCGACGATCGCGAATTATGAGAATATCGCCACGCTATTCCCACGTTTCTGGAAGAGTTTTTTCAACAGCGTCATCGTCACGGTTCTCACCACTGCCTTGACGCTCACCATGGCAATCTCATCCGCCTTCGTTTTCTCGCGGCTTCGTCAACCCTGGTTGAAGATCCCGGCATTTTTGATGGTTTTCGTCAGAATGTTTCCGGGTATCGTGGTTGTCATTCCGCTCTATCCCGTGTTCAACGAACTGGGCTGGCTCGATACTGTCACACCCCTGGTGTTGTGCGGCGCCGCCTTTGCGGTCAGCATGGCAACCCTGCTCATCAAAACATTCGTCGATGACATCCCGGTCGATCTCGAGGAGGCCGCAATGATTGACGGGTGTTCTCGCGTCGGTGCCTTCACCCGCATCACCTTGCCTCTGCTGACGCCTGCAATCGCTGCGGTATCGCTGGTCGTCGCCATCGGTTCGTGGAACGAATATCTGTTCCCACTGGTGTTCACATCGAATGATGCCAGAACTGCGCCGGTGATCATCGCGATTGCGATGAGCAACGAGGATGGTGTCGCCTGGGGCGGCATTATGGCCATGGCGACTGCCTATCTTGCGCCACCCCTTCTTCTCGTCCTCATGCTGCACAAACAGATCACCAATGTCATGACCATGGGCGCTGTCAAAGGCTAAAAATACCGCACCCTTTCTTTGAGACGATCGGGTTTCCCTTGGGCAGGATCAAACGACGTTTACGTGTCTCGCCCGCAACTGAATTACCGAACCATTCACAGGAGAAGCGCATGTCGCGCGTACAGATCAGACAGGCCGGCAAGCGTTATGCAGCGCTCGAGGTCCTTAAGGGTGTCTCGGTCGATATCGAGGACGGCCAGTTCGTGGTGCTTGTTGGACCATCCGGCTGTGGAAAGTCGACCCTGCTGCGCATGATCGCAGGCCTCGAGGAAATCTCATCTGGAGAAATCGATATTGGCGGCCGTGTCGTCAACAACCTTCCCCCGAAAGATCGGGACATTGCCATGGTGTTCCAAAGCTATGCGCTTTATCCGCATAAGACGGTCGCCGAAAATATGGGGTTCGCGCTTCGTCTGAAGAAGGTGCCCGCGGCGGAAATCAACGCCAAGGTGACACGTGCGGCCGAAATCCTGAGCCTGACCAATCTTCTAGACCGATACCCGAAACAGCTATCGGGCGGTCAGCGCCAGCGTGTTGCCATGGGACGCGCCATCGTGCGCGATCCTCAAGTCTTTCTGTTTGACGAGCCACTGTCAAACCTCGACGCTAAACTCCGCGTGCAGATGCGCGCCGAGATCAAGGAACTCCACCAGCGCTTGAAGACCACGACGATCTACGTCACACACGATCAGGTCGAAGCGATGACGATGGCTGACAAGATCGTTGTCATGCGCGACGGATCGATCGAACAAGTCGGCACGCCACTCGAATTGTACGATCACCCAAAAAACATGTTTGTCGCAGGTTTCATTGGTTCGCCTTCAATGAACTTCATAAAGGGCAAAATGGACGCCGCCGGTTTCACGACAGATGATGGCATCGCCCTTCCATCGCCGGACCGACGGCCGACGTCCGCAACGGTCTACGGTATAAGGCCCGAAGACCTTCAGCTAGCCGAAGACGGAATACCGCTCGAAGTCGTCGTGATCGAACCGACTGGATCGGAGACCATGGTTCTGGCGAAGCTCGGAAAGCAGAATATCACGTGTGTGTTTCGCGAGCGTGTTTCGGCACTTGCCGGATCTATCATCCGCGTCGTCCCCAGGCTTGAGGCCGTTCATCTATTCGACGAGCACGGCATCGCGATCCGCGAGTAATGTCTACGGTGGTTTGCTTAAGATCGCTCACGGAAACTGATCATGAGTTCATTTCACGAAAGAATTGACGTGCAAACCGCCGTGGAGCCAATCGCGATATAGTGGAAATTTGAGACGTTCATCTGGCGTAGTCGGCGCGTCGGCTTCTGAACCCATTTGAACCTTTGACCACGGCCCAAAGCGTCTCGCAATCTTTCAGATTCGCTCACCAAGCTTTAAGTCCTTGTTTTATCGCATGTCGTTATCGCAAAACCGCTGCACAATTTTGCGCGACATGCTTTAAAGCCGCAGATCCCTGGAAATTCCGACTTCTCACAACCCCCTTCAGCTGCCTGCGTGACGCATCCTCGGCATAAGAGCCGCGTGATACCGCAGAACAGCTCGGTACCAGGGTACAACCAACCTAAAAACGAAAAAGCCTGCCGCGGGAGGAGGTGCGGCAGGCTTTTCGAAATGATGAACAACGGCTGGGAGGAGGAGTGCCGCTGTTCTTTCAGGCTTCCCTTGGGAGGAGGAGTGGGTCGCCTGATAACACGAAGCTTTGCGGGAGGAGGTGCATCGCTTCGATGATCCGAAAATAGCAGAAGCTGGCTTGACCGCCAGCGTACAGATTGCAGCGCAGCCATGCATTTATTCAATACAACATGAGCTAAGTGCTCACTCTTTTATCAACACTGGTAAATCGACACGTGCGCGGAAAAACGGTTCGAAACCGAGGACGAATTGAACAACCTTTGTGGAGGACATTTCGCATGGCTTCAGGATCGCACCCGACCCGGTCAAACGATAGAGATTGAAGCTGACGATCTCCGTTCCGCCAAGCGCCTCGCCGTAAAGCCAGACCCTTTTGCCATCCTCCGATCGCTTGACTGTCACGCCCCATGGTCGACCGCGAAAACTTCCGTCAACATACCCGTCCGGCAATCTGCCAAGCGCGTCTTCGAACGTCGCCGAAACGGTGGACACTGATTCACCGACGCCGTTCATGGTTCCAGACATTCTGTACAGCAGATACCACAGCCACCCTCATCGAGGCTCGATGCCGATCCTAGTTCTAGAAACAAATGGAGATCCTTGCATCCGAAGCCAACATCTCTCCATTGTCGGTCGGTAAAATTTCAAAACAGAACTCCGGCAGCATGTCGGCCGCGCCTCGATCCGTGGTGACGCTCCAGCTACAAGCCCACAACAGAGATAGTATGCAGGAAGGGCCGAACAAGTCGGCAGATGGCTGGTAGGGCCGAGCGAACTCGAACACATTGACCATAGAGCGATCATCTTGGCGATGCTCTTGCATAAGTGCCCGTTCCCACCATATTCACAGCCGCGAACGCCGCGCAGATGACGACGATTCTCGTGTCTTTGATCAACCAAAGGTTAGGCTGCTAGACTTCATTAGAGTAATTTAAATTAAATCATTGGTTGACGAAACTATTATAAAAAGAAAATTTTTAATCAAAAATAAAATTCTCTGGTTATCTATGAAGCAAGGATCTTTGAACATTTGGCTTCTAGATATTGAGAGCTTCCATGAAAAATATACCTATTGCCGGAAAATTCCTGGTCGTCTTCGCCTTATTTGGCATCTTTGCGCTTGGTATCGCTGCCTACTCTGCGACGCAGATTATGAAGATAGACACGCGCTACAGCGACCTTATCTCAAGCGATAGCCAAGCCAGTCTAAATCTCGCCCGCGCCAGCAGTGCGCTTATGAACGGGCGTGCCGCGTTGGCTGACATGATGATTGCCTTCACGGAAGAAGGAAACTCGGCGGCCGAGGTCGAAACCAAGGCGACGCGCGAAGAATTTTCCAAGCTCATGGATGAAGCCATTCAACTGATGCCGGAAGACAAACGTCTGACTTCGTTAAAGCAGGAAGGGTTGGCGCTTTATGATAAGACCTGCCAGAATGCATGGCATTTAGGTCGCACATCATCGAATGTCGATGAGGCGCTTGCATCTCAGAGGGCTTTTGGAACAGAGTGCCAGCCGATCTTCGCTCAGATCGGTAGCCAATTGAAGGCGATCGCAAATGAGATCGCCGATAAAAACGACAAGGAAAGTGACTCGCTGACGACCCTTAGCGGTCGGAGCGCAACGACAACTGTCGCGGGTGTCATTATCGGGTTCTTGATCATCGCCGGTCTTGGGTTCTTTTTGGTCAGGAAGTGGATCGTCCTCCCTGTTGGCGTCCTCTCCCGCACCATGTCCACGCTGGCGGAAGGCAATCTTAGTGTTGACGTTCACGGAATCGACCGTCGTGACGAAGTGGGCAGCATGGCGAGAGCAGTGCAGGTTTTCAAGGACAATGGTCTGAAGAGCCGCGGACTGGAGGCAGAAGCTGCCGAGACACGGAGGGCAACCGAAGCCGAGCGCGAGCGCGTAGCGGCTACGGATCGCCGTCGTGCTGACGAAATGGCTGAGGCCACCGAAAGCTTGGCCGCCGGCCTTCGCCAGCTCTCTTCGGGTGACTTGACCGTTCGCCTCGATAAACAGTTTGCTTCCGATTTCGAAGGATTGCGCGCCGACTTCAACGACACCGTCAACAACCTTCGCAATTCGCTCAATGCCGTTTCGCAGGCAACCCACGCCATCGATAACGGCTCACGTGAAATGAGCGGTAGCGCCGACGATCTTTCTCGCCGGACTGAACAGCAGGCGGCTTCGCTCGAAGAGACTGCTGCTGCGCTTGACCAGATCACAAGCAATGTTTCGAGTTCCACCACACGCACTGAAGAAGCTCGCGGCGTGGCGATCGAGGCGAACAGATCGGCTGCAGCATCCGCCGAGGTTGTTTCGAATGCAGTCAATGCAATGCAGCGGATCGAGGCATCGTCAAACCAGATATCGAACATCATCGGAGTGATCGACGAAATCGCCTTCCAAACAAATCTTCTTGCTCTGAACGCCGGTGTGGAAGCGGCCCGCGCCGGAGAAGCGGGTAAAGGCTTTGCAGTTGTTGCCCAGGAGGTCCGCGAACTGGCCCAACGTTCAGCACAGGCCGCGAAGGAGATCAAAGAACTCATTCGCAGCTCCGCTGACGAGGTCGATAACGGCGTGAAGCTCGTGAGCGCCACAGGTGAGGCCCTGAAGGGCATCCAGCACCATATCGTGGCGATTAACGCCCAGCTCGACGCCATCGCGACCTCTGCGCAGGAACAGTCTGCTGGACTGTCTCAGGTGAACATCGCCATCAACCAGATGGATCAGGTCACTCAGCAGAATGCGGCCATGGTGGAAGAAGCGAATGCAGCCAGCGCTTCGCTTGCCAGTGAGTCCGATCGCCTCCGGCAGATCATCAGCCGTTTTCGGCTGGGCGGCACAGAGACCGAGCAGTTCGCCCGCGTGAGCGCTCCGGCAATCCCCACCAAAGATACACGGCCAGTATCCTCACCGGCCCGACGCATGATGGGTAAAGTTGCTTCCGCTTTCAGTGGCGGCGCAGTTGCCGTTAAGCAGGAAAACTGGTCCGAGTTTTGAAACAGCCTTGCAGAAGCAACACATAGCGGATGAGCGGGACGTTCCAGCGTCCCGCTTTTTGTTTGACAGGATACCCTGCGGCGAGAGCGGAGGCTGCTGAATCAAGTCTGCTTTTGGCAAAGATCGCACGGCGGGCCAGAGGCTCGCCGTCGAATGAGGCTTATCATTCGGGCCAATGGCCCGTACCCATTCTACCGGATGTTCCAGTAGCCAGGATGGCCGCTGCAACGGTCTCCACTCGACCATGTTCCTCGAGGCCCTCCCTCGGTCGTGGCCGTGTCTCGATCTCCATCAGCAGCCCGCCGACACCCATGCCTGTCAGATCACGGGCATCCGGCCTCTCACCAGCCAGAATGCGATCCAAAACCCAATCGAAGCCATTCTCCTTGGGGCTCCGCGCGCACCCAGGCGCCCCCACAACATAGGTCTCGCCGATCCGTCCAAGAACAATGAGATTGCCGGGATCGACGGGCATACCCACGCTCAAAACCTCACCACCCACCTGGCGGATCGCTGCAGGGATCACATCGTCCTCATCGATGACCGCTGACGCTCCAAAGACGATAACCAGCTTCGGTAAGCGTTCATCGGTGGCCATCACCTGCCTGATGGCGGTGGCGACTGTATCACATCTGTGAGCCACCCGCCGCTCTCGCGCCAATCGGTTGCCGTATATAGCCAGCCGCCGCTCGAGGATCCGTGTTGTCTTATCCATGACGGCAGGCTTAAGCGATGGCAATTCGGTGGCGACAAGCGACACTGCGTATTCTGTGAACGGTTTGACGTGGAAGGCCGCGGCCGTTCTCAAGGCGTCACAGGCGGCATCCACCATATTGCCCGGCAGAGCAAGCGGAATGATCTTGAACGTTGCCACCATATCTCCTGCCCGGACACGCACATGATCGGCGAGACAAGCCAACGTGATCGCCGGATCGATCCGATTGACGCGATCAACGACATGACGACCTGCAACGAAGAGCCCATCACTGGCGGCGTAGACATTTACGCGGCCAGTTGCAGCCTCGGAGAAATGCAGGTGTTGCGGCACGATCGCTGCGGCAAGTCGGCGGGCCGCCTCGTCTTCTTCGAGGTCGCCCTCCTCGATCTGCGCTGCGATAACACTGGCGATACCGGCCTGCTTGAGTGCCTCGACATCTTCTGAAGAAACACGCCGCCCTTTCCGCAAGGTCTGCTCCGGCAATCGGACCGCGTGCGCCAGCATAAGCCCCTCCGCAACGGCGGCTGGAAATTCACCGAATTTCATTGAATATCGCCCTTTCGCGATACGGTCTCACGCGTTCGCAGCGCCTCGATGATCTGTGCGAGGATGGCGACCGCGATCTCAGCCGGACTGGAAGCGCCGATAGGCAGCCCGACCGGCCCGTGGATGCGAGTGAGCGCCTCGTCGGCAAATCCCTGAGCCCTCAGCCGATCCAGACGCGATGCATGGGTTCTTCTGCTGCCGAGTGCCCCAATATAGAAACACCCACCACGCAGGGCCTCCGCAATCGGGAAATCGTCTATTTTCGGATCATGCGTCACCGCTACGAGCGCAGTGTATGCGTCGAGTGGCTTGTCCTTCAGTGCGTCTGAGGGCCAATCAGCCACCAGGTTGATCCCGGCAAAACGGTCGGGCGCCGCAAATGCCGTCCTCGGGTCAATGATACGCACACTAAATCCAGCGAGCGCCGCCATCTTTGCCAAGACCTGACTGATATGAACGGCTCCGATAATGACGACATCGGGTGGTGGCAGATAAATGTTGAGGAAGAAGCGACCAGCGTCCAGCTCAACAATGCTTGAACGCCCGGAACGGAACGCCGAGGCCAACGCTTCGCCGAGGCCACCATTAAGCTCATCACCTTCTGAAATGACGCTCACATTGCCGGTGCTGAGATCGGTGATCAATGCAGCCGCAACCCGCGCCCGCCTATAGGCGTTCAGCCGCCCGAGCGTCGTGAGGTCCATCAGCCAAGCCTTTCCACATAGACGCGGATCCGTCCACCGCAGGAAAGGCCGACTCGCCAGGCCGTCTCATCGGCGACGCCGAACTCCAGCATCTTTGCCTCACCGGTCCCGATGACCTCCAGTGCCTCGGTGATGACGGCACCCTCCACGCATCCCCCGGAAACAGAGCCCTCGAAATTGGCATCGCTATCGATCACAAGGTGGCTCCCTGCTGGCCGCGGCGCCGAACCCCATGTCTCGATGACGGTGGCGATCGCCACCTCGCGGCCATTCTTCCTCCAAGTTTCCGCAATCAGCAATGGATCCAAGCTTATCATCCTCTCTCTCCCCCGACGCTCGTTACGCAAGATGTGAAAGCACAAAGCGGATTTTGTCATTCCTCAAGGGTTGACGATCGCACGCTTTCCCGGTCCACGATACACACTCGCTATTTGAGCGACTTGAGGTACGAAATGAGATCAAGCCGATCCTGTTCCTTGGGAATCCGCACGGTCATTGTCGTTCCGGGAACAAGGGTGGCGGGAGCAGCGAGATAAGCGTCGAGAGTCTCGTCGGTCCAGACGAGGTTCGACTGGGCAAGAGCCTTCGAGTAGCGCGCGCCTGCGACCGAACCGGCCTTGCGACCGACCACACCGGACAGCGATGGCCCCATCTTTTTCTCGCCGTTGACTGAGTGACACGTGCTGCAGCGGGCGAAGAGCTTTTCGCCGCTGTTTACGTCGCCTTCCGCAGTGGCGCCGGAGGGACAGAGCGCCAACCCGGCAAAAAGGATCAACATCCCGGTCTGGAGCTTGGTCATATGCGCGTTATCCTTTCGACTTCGAAGGTCTCGCCATGATGCGCATCCAAGACGAGGTGTCAGGTCTCGAGTGCTTGTATCGGCCTCGATTCGATAGCAGAGTTTCCTCCAACCGGTTAGCTCGATCGGATATTATTCTTGCCTGATCCTCTCGGCATCAAGAATTCGTGATAGACATCGTTATCGTTCTGGACATAGAACTGCCTGGCAACAGGAGACGCCAATGACTGAAACGCCGTTCGACCGAGACCATCTTCGCAGGCAAACTGCAGGCGTTCGCGAACGGATTCTCGAAACGCTGTCAGCGCTGCCCCTGGATGGCGTCAGCTTTATGCACGCGATTCCAGGCCTTTCCATCTACCGTATCACGGAGCCCGTCGGCCCATTCTACACCGTATACGAACCGAGCCTGTCGTTGATCATCAAGGGCAGCAAACGCGTCAGTGTCGGCGACGAAACAATCGTCTACGATGAAGCGTCGTTTTTGCTGACGGCTATCGGACTGCCAATGAGAGGCGAAATCAGCGCGTCGAGTTTGGCGGAACCCTACGTCGCTGCGATGTTGCGCTTGAACCTCGAGGCGATAAGGCGCCTGATCGTTGACCATGATCTGCGCCCGGCAAACATGTCGGACCGCGACCGCGGGGCAGCCGTTGGAGCGGCCACGCCTGAGTTATTCGACGCGTTCCTCCGAATGATTTCGCTCCAAAACTCGCCGAGCGATATCCCCTTCCTGGCAAACCATATCCAGAACGAAATTCTCTACCGCCTGCTCACCGGCGATCAGGGTGCACGGCTTCGGCGCTTCGCACTGTCCGGCACCAACAGCAATCGGGTCGCCAAAGCGGTCGCCTGGCTGAAAGAGAATTACACTCGCCCACTTCGCATCGAAGATCTCGCCGACATGGCTAATATGGGCGCCTCGACACTGCACCACCACTTTCGCGCCATGACGGCCATGAGCCCGCTGCAATTCCAAAAGCACTTGCGGCTGCATCACGCACGCGAATTGATGCTTTCCGGATCGTTCGACGCCACCACCGCGGCGCTGGCAGTCGGCTACGAGAGCCCAACCCAGTTCAACCGCGAGTATCGCCGCATGTTCGGCCACCCTCCCCTTCGCGATGTTAAGGCGATCCTCCAATCGGTCGGCTCCACAACGCGCAACGCTGTCGGTTAATCCGGCAGCCGGCTGGCTGAAAAGAAAATGCGCTGACGGGCAGCGCAAGGAGAACGGTTGTTTTCAGCATCGTCCGACAGAAATGGGCAATAATCCGGCAGGATCGAACCTATGACACATCAGCGTCCTCTTATAGAGTTCCTGATGGACGACGAACGTCAACGGGTTCGACAAGGCCAGTCCGGATCGAACTCTGCGCGCGCCTCGATGCAAGGAGAGCACCATGGTAACATTAGAGATCAATGGGACGGCACATGAGATCGACGCCAATGCGGACATGCCGCTTCTGTGGGCGATCCGTGACCTCGTCGGACTGACAGGAACGAAGTTCGGCTGCGGCATGGCCCAGTGCGGTGCCTGCACGGTGCTGCTGGACGGCACCCCGGTCCGTTCCTGCCAAACATTTATCGGCGATATCGGTCAGGCGAAAGTGACGACCATCGAAGGGCTAAAGGGCAAGGTCGCAGAAACGGTCCAGACCGTCTGGGCCGATCTTGACGTTCCTCAATGCGGCTATTGTCAGTCAGGACAAATCATTTCGGCGACCGACCTGCTGACGAACAACGCCAAACCCACCGACGCCGATATCGATGCCGCAATGACGGGCAATCTCTGTCGTTGTGCCACTTACCACCGGATCCGAGCCGGGATTCATGAAGCTGCAAAGCGTTTGGAGGCCTGAACAATGATCCCGAAACTGATGCAATCTTTCGCTCTTCCTGTGGAGAAGGTGCAGGCATCCCGCCGGCAATTCATGCTGGGTGCGTTGGCAGTGGGCGGCGGTGTCGCCGTCGGCTTCCAAACGTTATCCGCCCTGCCTGCCACCGCCGCTGAGACCACGACAGACGCGGATGGCGCGCTCGCCTTCACACCTTATCTGACGATTGACGGCCAGGGCAAGGTGACGGTTCTTTCGTCGCAGTTCGAGATGGGCCAGGGTTCATATAACGGACTGGCCACCTTGGTGGCGGAAGAACTCGATGCCGACTGGGCTTCTATTGAAGTGCTGGGCGCCGCCGGGAACGTCAAGGCCTACGGCAATCTCGCCTTTGGCGGTGCCATGCAGGGAACAGGCGGATCGACGTCGATGATGACCTCGTGGGAACGCTACCGCAAAGCGGGCGCTGCGGTTCGAGCTATGCTGGTCACCGCTGCCGCCTCCGAATGGAAAGTCCAGCCGTCTGAGATAAAGGTTGCGGATGGTATCCTGTCTCATCCCTCAGGTCAGAAAGCTGGCTTCGGTGAATTTGCTGCCAAGGCTGCAACGATGCCTGTACCAACAGAGGTAAAGCTCAAGGAGCCTGGTGAGTGGAAACTGATCGGCAACGGGAAGCTGAAGCGGTTCGACAGCGCCCGGAAAACCAACGGCACTGAGCATTAGACGATCGACGTCAAACTGCCTGGCATGCTGACCGCCGTCATGATCCATCCGCCACTGTTCGGCGCCAAGGTCAAGTCCTTCGATGCCGCAGCGGCGCGTTCAATCAAGGGTGTCATCGACGTCGTCGAGACACCCCGCGGCGTGGCCGTCGTGGCGGAGCACATGTGGGCTGCTATCCAGGGACGCGAAGCCACCAAGGTCGAGTGGGATGAAGCCACGGCCGAAAAGCGCGGCACGCCCGAGCTGATGGCAATGTACAAGGATCTTGCGCGCAAGGCGCCCGTCGCCACAGCACGCAACGACGGCAACATAGAAGCTGGCTTTGCGGCGGCGGCCAAGATTGTTGAGGCGAGCTTCGAATTCCCTTATCTCGCCCATTCGGCGCTGGAGCCTCTCAACGCGGTCGCGCGCAGGAACGACGATGGCACTCTTGAAATCTGGGGCGGACATCAATTCCCAGATGTGTATCAAGCGCTTGCAAGCGAGATCGTGGGGGTCACGCCCGACAAGGTGCGACTGCACGTGCTGAAAAGTGGCGGCAGCTTCGGCCGCCGTTCAGTGTTCGACGGCGACGTGATTGTTGAGTCCGTCTATGTCGCCAAGGCCATCGGATTTCGGGCGCCGGTCAAGGTGCAGTGGACTCGCGAGGATGATATGCGCGCCGGGCGATATCGCCCTTCCTACGTGCATAATCTCAAAGCCGGACTAGACGCCAACGGAAAACTCATCGCTTGGAGCGATCACATCGTCGGACAGTCGATCGTTGCAAAGACGCTGTTCGAAAGCGTCGTCAAGAACGGCGTCGATCCGACATCCGTCGAAGGGGCCAACAACCTGCCCTATTCCATTCCCAATCAGATGGTTGGCCTGACCACGACGGAAGTAGGGGTGCCGGTTCTGTGGTGGCGTGCAGTGGGTTCGACGCATACGGCGTTTGCTGCGGAAGCGTTCATCGACGAACTCGCAGAGGCGGCCGGGCGCGATCCCATCGAGTTCCGTCTTTCGATGCTCGAACCGCAGTCGCGACATGCTGTCATCCTTAGACTTGCAGCGGAGAAGGCGGGGTGGACGAAACCGCTGCCGAAGGGACGCTTCCGCGGTGTTGCCGTTGCCGAAAGCTTTGGTTCGGTCGTGGCACAGATTGCCGAAATCTCGACAGATGACGACGGCGGCTTCAAGGTCGAACGGGTCGTCGCTGCGGTGGATTGCGGTCTTGCTGTCAACCCGGACCAGGTTCGCGCCCAGGTCGAGGGGAGCGTAGGGTTCGGTTTGGGCGCCATCATGGCTGAGGAAATCACCCTAACAGACGGCAAGGTCGATCAGGGCAACTTCGATATGTATACGCCGCTTCGCATCGATGCGATGCCCGACGTGGACGTGCATATTCTCGCGTCCTCCAATCCGCCCTCGGGCATGGGCGAGCCGGGTGTGCCACCGGTGGGTCCAGCCGTCGCCAACGCTGTCTACAAGGCGTTGGGGAAACGCATTCGCGTCATGCCCTTCACCAAAAGCCTGAACGCGTGATTTTTCCTTTCCCGGCCGCGCAGGCAGCCGGGGATGTTGTTCGCAGCATCTGGGTCTAGCGACGGAGAGCCAACTCTTTTCGAGGCCAGCTTTACTGTGCCTGCCGGACCGAGGGGCTATCGGTTTATTTTCATTTCCCACAGTCGTCTCGACGTGTCCTGTGGTACACTCAGCGAGTTGTCAGTGGGGTAGACCGACATAGTTCTCTGCAAGTGCGGTGGCGGCCGCGCGTGACTGGACGAGATAACCGAGTTCGGCCTCTTGTAATTTCTGTCCGAAATCGCCAGCGTCTGGGAAGCGGTGCATCATGGTTGTCATCCACCATGAGAAGCGCACGGCTTTCCAGACCCGCGACAATGCGCGCCGGGAATAGGCATCAAGCCCTGCGTCCGAACGCTCCTTGTAATGTTCGATTATCGCGTCACTCAAATAATGGACATCACTCGCAGCAAGGTTGAGTCCTTTTGCCCCCGTGGGAGGAACGATGTGCGCTGCATCTCCCGCAAGGAAAAGACGCCCGAATCTCATTGGTTCGCACACGAAAGAGCGTAGTGGGGCAATGGACTTTTCGAAGGACGGAGCCGTTCTCATAGCCTCAGCGTGATGAACTGGAAGACGCGTTCTGATTTCGTCCCAGAATCGATCGTCGCTCCATTTCTCAACTTTCTCATCCAACGGACATTGGATGTAGTAGCGACTACGCGTGTGTGATCGCATGGAGCAAAGTGCAAATCCACGCGGATGGTTCGCGTAAATCAACTCGTCATGAACAGGCTCGACATCAGCGAGAATTCCAAGCCATCCAAATGGATAGACCTTCTCGAACTCCTGGATCGCACGACGAGGAACGGCTTTGCGGGCAGCGCCGTGGAAACCATCGCAACCCGCGATGAAGTCGCAATCGATACGAAATGGTGCACCATTCTTCTCATAGGTCACATATGGCTGGTCACCATCAAATGCATGAGGTTTAACATTGAGCGCGTCGTAAACCGTGAGATAACCGCCGCGCTCGCGCGCGTCCATCGCGTCATGTGTTACCTCTGTCTGGCCGTAGACCACGACGCGTTTTCCTGCCGTCAGATCCTGCAGGTCGATCCTGTGGTCGCCGCCGTCGAAGGCGAGTGAGAAACCACTATGAAGAAGACCTTCTGCATGAAGACGTTCGGCCAAACCGGCTTTTTCCAACAGCTGGACTGTGCCCTCCTCCAGCACCCCGGCGCGTACCCGCCCAAGGATGTAGTCTTTTCCGACACGATCAAGGATGACGTTGTCGATACCGGCATTGGAAAGACTCTGGCCTAATAGCAATCCCGCTGGCCCGGAGCCGATGATGACAACCTGTGTACGCATATTTCCTCCCGGTCTTTCTCTAACTTGGTCAATGGGATTGTGAGCGGTGCAAAATCACGTGTGCCGAAGCTGACAGAGGCTCCGCCCTGATATTCGTGCTCATTGAATTCCGCCAAATGGCGGTCGCTTGGCCTTGCAGACAAACGCCTCATCTCGCTTCAACGAAACGACATCACGTCACCCTGCCAACACCTCCTGCCGGGTACGGCGACGCATTCTGATTTGTCATCACGGCGCATCGCCCGCCATGTAAAGCGGCGGGTTTTCGGCCCCATCGACGGGAAGCAAAACACCTGAGATAAAGGCTGCCTCATCGCTCACCAGAAAGGTTGCAACATTTGCGACGTCGGAAACTTCGGCAAAACGGCCCAGGGCGATGGTGCCAACGATGTAGTTCATCAGCGGTTCGTTATCGGTGAGCTCACGGGTGAGCGACGTCTTCACCATTGTCGGGCAAATACCGTTCACGCGAATGTTGTACCTGCCGTATTCGAGGGCAGCGGACCGGGTCATCTGTGCGGTGGCGGCCTTCGACATGTTATATATCGCTTGCATGGGAGGTTGCCTGATCGCGGCAGTCGAAAGCATGTTGATGATTGATCCTCCGCCTGCGGAGATAAAATGCTTGGCAGCCTCCTGTGTGCCGAACCACGTGCCTTTGACATTCACGTCAAAGGTTCTGTCGAAATCGGCGTCGGAAAATTCGTGGAAGCGCTTGCCTACTATTCCGATCCCCGCATTGTTGACCATGATGTCCAGACGGCCAAACGTCGACAGAGCAGCCTCAATTGCGCCTTGTGCTGCTTCACGCCTTGTCACATCGTAATCGACAAAAATCGCGCGGCCTCCGATCTCAGCAATAAGGTCGGCGGTCGACAGGTCGGGGCGCTCGTCGAAACTCCCTGGCCTAGGCGTCGTGATGATATCGCCGACGACAACATTGGCGCCTGCCCGCGCAAAGGCCACCGCGATGCCGCGGCCGATTCCCGTCGCGGCTCCAGTTACGATTGCCACCTTTCCATCCAGCGAAACGTTCATTCTTCGTCCCTTTGTTTTGTGATTTTGGTTTCAGCGAGACATGGAGCGCTGCCTTGCCCTTCTCAAAGCGCCGTGGCGCCCCCATCGATCGCAAGAGCGGCGCCATCGATGAACTCCGCCTCGTCCCCGGCCAGGAACGCCGTTGCCGAAGCAACGTCGTGGGCTGTACCTAAGCGCGAGAACGGCGTTGCCTGTCGGAACCGTGCGGCAGTCTCAGGATCGTCCAGCGCGGAGCGGGTCATCGCTGTTTGAATCGGACCGGGCATGATCGCATTGACGCCGATTCCATGGGGACCGAAGTCGACGGCCAGCTGCCGAGTCAACGCAAGCACAGCACCCTTGGACGCGCAGTAAGCTGGCTCCAGCGGCAACCCGGAAACGCCGGCAGCGGAGGCGATGTTGATCACGCGACCGCGGCAACGGCCTGGCAGCGGCTCCTGCTGCATCATTTGACGCAAGGCGAATTTGCAGCCCAACCACACACTTTTGGCGTTGACCGCCATGGTCAGTTCGTAGTCCTCCTCAGACTGCTCGATCACAGTCTCCAGCCGGGTAAAGATGCCGGCATTGTTCACCATGATATCGAGGCGGCCAAACGTAGACGCCGCAGCCTCTACTGCGCCCGATACCGCCGCAGATTGGGTTACATCACATTCTACGAAGATTGCGTCTCCGCCGATTTCGGTGATGAGTTCCGCTGTCGAAAGGTCGGGGCGCTCGTCATAGCTGCCTTCCTTGGGAACACGAATAATGTCGCCGACAACAACCTTGGCGCCGACCCGGGCAAGCGCAACCGCTATGCCGCGCCCGATCCCGGTCGTCGCCCCGGTGACGACTGCAACTTTTCCATCCAGCGATGCGCGCATGCTTGCTTCCTCCGTCGTGCGATCTTGTATTGAGAAAAGAGAGAGAGAGAGAGAGAGACGTTTCCGCTTCATTCCTAGACGGCGGGCCGAAGGTGCTTGTCGAACCAGCTAAGTGAAGCCTCAGCGGTCTGGAAAAAGTAATCGTCGTAGCAGGAGTAATGACCGCAGGGGAGAACGACGAGGTCCTTCTCCGGGCAGGGCGCACGTTCGAAGGCTTCTCGCGTCAGAGCGATCGGGATCAGGTCATCGTTTTCGGCACCGATCAGAAGAAGCGACTTGGGCGTGATCCTGCTGACATAGGCCATCGGCTCGAATCCGAACTGGGATTCCAGACTGCGGACTGTCACTTCGTTTTTCCAGTTCGGTGCGACTGCCGCAACTCGCATGCACCATTCCCAGGACTTTTTCGTCGGAAGGATGCACGGCGTTCGAGCAGGATCTTCGGATGCAATCGCTACAGTTCGCGGCGCTTGGCCGGCCGCCCGTTGTGCGCGGTCCGTTTCGAACAGTCGCAACATGTTCTGGCGTATCTCGGCTGGCAGCATGTTCCAAATAGCGCCTCCGCTCAGGAAAGGCACGGTGCTGATCAGGCAGTGCACCCTCCGGTCCATGGCCAAAGCCTGTATGGCCGTTCCGCCACCATAGCTGGCGCTCCATACGCCGACGCGTTGAGGGTCGACGCCCGGCAGAGTCAGTGCAAAGGAAATGGCATCCCTGAAGTCAGAGACTTGCAGGAAGGGATCGATTTCCTGCCGGATACGTCCGCCGCTCTCTCCCAGGCTTCGCGGATCGTAGGTCAACACACCGAAGCCCGCTGCGGCGAAGTATTCCTCGAAGAAGTGCTCCGGATAACCTTCCTTAACCGCACTGAAACCATGGTGCATGATGATAAGCGGCTGCGGCCCCAATTCCGCTGATGCAGGCAGAAAGTGCCAGCCGCGCAGAGTGATCCCGTCGTCTGTGCGGAAGGCAATGTCGGTCCGCTCGTAAGTCCCCGTTGGCTCTGCCAATGACATAATGAATTTCCTCCTAGAATTGACGATGCAGTGCCCAAGCTATCTGCTGCGGGCGTAGCATCCGAATGGTCTGTCGACGGATTAAGAGATCATCCAGCTCGGTTGCCCGAGCGCGCCCTGGCTTTCGAGTTGCGAGTGCGTTGTCTTTTTTCCATTTTCTTTTCATCTCCCTGAAGCTCTCGTGCCAGATCTGCCGGACGACACCGACTTCCTCGTCGACCCGGACACGATGCGATTTGCTTCTCTGCCTGCAAGCATGCCCACTCGCCGAAGTCGTGTCTTTGCACTGGCGGCCCATTAAATTTGCATTTTGGGAACTAACGGCCACCAGCTTGCGATGAGATATCGATGAGCGGCGACTCCTACTTTGTGAAAAATATATATTTTTCTGATACTTAAAGATCTTTCGTCTTTCCTAATGGGCCGTCAAATTGACACACACCCCCAACCCCTTCACAATTTTCCGAAGGAGTTGAATTGGGAGCTGTCAGTGAAGTTGCGCGCGCCAAAACGGTCAGACGAAATGATCCAGGTCAGCGGTGATTCCGATGCCTGGGCAGCCTCGCTCGGCTCCATCTTCGTCGAACTCGACGTGGAGCAACTTGAGGCGAAAGCGCCTACCGGGCGTATGTACCGCTACCCCTTCGGAGAGATGACGTTTATCCGGGCTATTACGCGCGGAGGCGCTCACCGCGCCGTGCGGTCCCGGCGATTAATTCAGGCTTCGACGAAAAATGACTTCGTCATCGGATTCCTGATCAGCGGCAGTTTGACCCTTACCCAAGGCTCTGGCCAGGCGATTCTCAGACCTGGAGATATGGCCATCTTCGACAGCACTCGTGAGTACGCTATTGAGGTTTCGCGGGGATTTGATGCTCTGTGGATAGGCGTCCCTAGACACCGCCTCGAAGGCAGGCTGACTGCGGCGACCGAAGTTCTCGCCCAGCGCATCGACGGTGAGGCCGGTGTTGGTCATGTCGCAAGCAACATGCTGCGTGCAGCGCTGGAAGAGGCCCCCCAACTTCTCCCGGCAGAGGCAAGCCGCATTGCCAATCATCTGCTCGATCTGCTTAGCTTGGCCCTTGCCTCGCCCGATCGGGCCGCACCTCCACCAAGCCAAAGTCGCTACGTATCCTCCACCCTTCGGCGGGTTCAGGGCTTCATCGACACTCATCTCGACGATGAAACTTTGACACCAGACGTCATAGCCCAAGCGCATTACGTGAGCGTTCGCTACCTCAACAAGTTGTTCGAGCGCGAAGGAACGTCTTTAGCTCGCTGGATCCGCTTACGCCGGCTCGAGCGATGCCGATCGGACATAGAAGATGCGTCTCAAGCTCGGCAGAAAATCAGCGACATCGCTTACAATCACGGCTTCAGAAACGTCAGCAGCTTTAATCGCCTGTTTAAAAGTTACTTTGGTTGCTCGCCACGAGCTTTGCGTAACCCCCGATAATTCGGCAACTGGGACACTGAAACGGACTTATCGAACTCAAACACAACTTTTTTGGTCCGAAAAAGTAATGGTGTCACCGTCTCGCGAGAACACCAAACCCAACTCCTGTTTCGAAAAACGCTTGGCCATTCTCGCGCTTAAAACGCTCATTGCCGCAAACTTCGTCCCTCAGCACAAAACCGGGCCTCTCGCGTCATGCTGGGCAAGAGCCGGTTCCTGATACACGAGCGGCTTGTCACCTGCTGAGGTCAGGTGAACAGGCAAGGTCATGTTCGCACCGTAGCGCGGAGACGGAAATGTCTGTAGCGCTTGCAACTTTTGTATTATATAAACACATAAATCATTTAAGAGTTCGGATTCAAATTACGTGACCAATAGCGGCAAGCTTCCAACCGATACCGGGACCGAGACAGGTGTCCTCAGTCAGCTTCAAGCCGAGGTTGTGCGAAAGCTTATTCCGATTGTCCTTACTGGCCGTTGGGCGCCGGGAGATAAGATCTCGGATGCCTCTCTATCTCGTGAATTTGGTATATCGCGCACGCCTATACGACAAGTGCTGCAATACCTTTCGGGCTACGGTTTGCTTTCGCAGACAGACAATCGAGGCTATGTCCTGGCCCGGATGCCAACAAGCGACGAAAAGTTCGAACATTCGCTCGCTCCGTCGGGAGTGGATTCGCTCTATCAAAACATCATGCATGCCAGGGCAAACGGCCTGATCGGCAGAGATGCGTCAGAGACGGAACTACTGGAACATTTCGGCACCTCACGCGGCCTGGTGCGCCGTGCGTTGATGCGCCTGTCCGCGGAAGGGATCGCAGAGCGACGTGATGGGCATGGCTGGCGCTTTGCCGAGTGTCTCGACAACCGGCAAGCAGTGAATGAAAGCTATGCTTTTCGTGCGATCATAGAGTGCGGTGCCGTCATGGAAGATACATTTAGAGTGGATATGGAGATGCTGCGAACGCTTGAAAGCGAACAGACGGCGCTCCTTAACGCTCCCCTGTCGTCGATTGACGGATCTGCATGGTTTGAAGCCAATGCCCGCTTCCACGAAAGCGTCGTTTCCTGGGCAAACAACCGCTTTCTCGACCAGTCGATCCGTCGCCAGAACAGCCTGCGGCGCATGACGGAATATGCCGAATTTGCCGAGTTGAGCGAAGCTGGCGTACGCAAGGCGGCGCGTGATCACCTGGCAATCCTCGAAGCCATCAAAAGCGATGACCGAAAGCTGGCCTCAGCCATCCTTTTCCGCCACCTCAGCCGTTCTTCCGCAAGTGGCGACGCCCACCCTGCCCGGTTGGGCGACTGATCCCAGATGGCATCACGCATCTTTTGCCGTGATCTGTGTGCTGAGCGCGGCGAACCGGCATCTGGGCTTGGCCCATCATCAAAAAGCTATGTGCTGCTTCACTGGCCGCGCGGTGATTGGCGTGTGCCACGCATCAAGTCGCGTGGCATGTCCGAGGGGCTTGGGCAAGCGATTTTGGCCGCAAACGCGGCAGGCATTCATGTCGCGCTGGTGGATGGCGATGACATCGGCTTCACGCATCAAGATACTGTCAGACACCATGTAACGCCTGAGGAAGCCGAAAAACTGCTGATGCATATTGCCGGTGGAGGCATGCTTGAGGGCATACATGACCCACGCTTGACCATCGTATGCTGCACCGATGGCAAGCAGGACCCTTGCTGCGCCCGTTATGGCTTTGCGACATGGAAGGCCCTTCGGCAGATGGCCGACCCAAATCGTTTTCGCATCCTGCAGTCGACCCATCTCGGCGGATGCCGATTTGCCGCCTCGCTTGTTGTTTTGCCCCAACGAGCTCGCTACGGTCGAGTCGAGCCATCTCAGGTCGAAGATTTTCTCGATTGTCTTGAACGCGGTATTCCCTACCTGCCCGCCTATCGCGGGAACCCCTCCTACGACGCGCCGGCACAGACCGCGGAGATCGCGCTACTGGAATGGGCAGCACAGCGCGGCATAACAGAAGACATCACACTTGATGAGAAGGGGAGTGACATCTCCACTCCCGAGCAGGTTCATTTCCAAGCGACGATTGGCACACAACACATCGCTGTAACAGTTGGAAGAGCCACGTTTGCGGTAAACACACGCTGCGTCACCATTGGTGAACCACAGGGCACCAAAGACGTCGCGCGGTGGGTCACCACATCTATTCTGGTCGAAAAGTGATCAATGCCCTATTCAACCTTCGAGGACAGCCGAAAAGAATGCTTTGACTGATGGTTGAAGACCGGTGCCATCATGGCTGATACCCGCGACCGTATCGAAACGCGGTTCAATCCCCATTGCCTTCAGGCCCTTTTCCAAAGTGCGCAAGCGATTGACACGGGTTTCGCCGCTATCGTTGATGCCCTCCATCCAGAAAGGTGATTTCGGCCCGACGGTGACGTCCCAGGTTTCGATATCCGCATCTCCGATCACCAGCTGCACGGCAACTCGACGCATCGCCTCGACATCTAGAGGCTGGCCGAATATCGCTTCCATGCCGTTTAAGCCGACCCACCAGTTGGTACGATCATCCGGAAGCGTGACTGTGCCCGGTGCCCCGACCGAAACAGCCCGGAGCCTGCGCGGGTGAAGATAGAGAAAACGATGGGCGAATTGTGCACCACCGGAAAAGCCGTGCATCAGCACCTTTTCCTTTCCGACGCGGTAACGTGTTGCCACTTCATCGATCATGTCCAACAGCACAAGATCATAGCGAATACCACGATAAATCATGTGCTTGTAATTATGTAGATCATCAGGGTCATCAATGCCTGCCGGGAAAAGCGGCGCCAACAGGACGCACTGATGTTTTTCCGCGAAGTCGATGAATTCATCGCGCAGGATATCGGCATCGCGCAGGCTGCCATGAACGAGGACAACAAGCGGGTGCACGGTTTCACCCGCCGGATCATATTCCTCGGGAATATAGCAGCACCATGAAAAGCGCTGATCCAGGCGTGAAGCAAAGATCGGAGTACGACCCCGGCGATAGAAATTGAGTGGCGCAGCCTCTTGCTTGGCAGACATGAAACAACTCCCCTTACAGCTTCTTCGATGGTTGCTGGCTGGCATAATCGGCCAACACACGGTTCATACGGGCGAGCACGCCCTTTAACGTTTCGTAACCATCGTTACGCTCCCGCGTTATCTCATCCATGTAGAGCTTGCGGTTAATCTCAAACTGCACACTGTGGCGTTGAATTGCCGGGTTCGAATACGCCGCAACCAGCTCCGCCCCACGAAAAGGCCTGTTAAGCGCAACGACCAGGCCCTCTGCTTCAAGGGTCTCGGTGATCAGCGCTATGAACTCTTTGGAAGCTGACCCGCCGTGCAGATCGCCAAGGCAAATATCTGCCCGCACCGTTCCCACCGGATCAGACGAAATCGCATGGCCAACTGCGGTCATGGAATGGCAGTTGATGTGATAAACACGGCCAAAACGGCTGTACACGGCGTTCAGCAGGCCAGCCAAATGTTCATGATATGGCTGCCAATAGGTGGCAATCCGCGCCTCTGCCTCCGCCACACTCATTGGTGCAGCATACATTGGCTCATCGCCCCAGGCATACCGCCACATCAATCCCATGCCGCGTTTTGCAGTTGCGCTTTCACGCACGGGATGGGGCCAATCACCGTCCACAAGCTGCGTGTCCATATCGAGCAGGGAGCGGTTCACATCGAGAAAACTGCGGGGAAAATGCGCATTCAGCAACGGCGCACCGACATCACATGCCGATAAAAACAGATCATCGATATAGGTGTCCGCTGCCACTCTTACACGCTCCGCGGAAACAGCAGGCTTGAAACCCTTAGGCATGTCCAAACCACTGTGAGGGCTGTCAAACACCATAGGAACCAGAGGCGCGCGGGGTGCAGTAACCGAAAGCACGCCGTCAAGCGTGACATCTTGCAACAGGCGATAAAGCGGGATCATATCTGGGTTCCTTCCTTTGCGTCCGGGTTCAGGCGCGTATTTACCTTGTCTACCGCACGGGTAATATCACCGAGCTTTTCGCCGTCGAGCAGTCGCTCCATGGTTCGGGCAACACGTGTTTCCCGGGCGATGCAGATCGCAGCAATCTCTGCCGCCTCATCTGCGGGCAGCACGACCACGCCGGAGGCATCCGCCAATACGATATCGCCAGGCAAAACCGGTACACCACCACAAGCGATCGGGCGATTGAATGTGCCGCCAAGATCGAGCTGACGCGTAGTGACAGACGAAACGCCGCGGCACCAAACGGGCAGCCCTTCGGCGATGATTTCCGCGACGTCGGTGCATGGACCGTCGATAATCACACCCGCCACACCCGCCATACGCGCGGCACGCGCAACTGCACCGCCAAGGCAGGCATGGCGACTGTCGCCCAACCGATCGATCACCAGCATGTCACCGGGGCGCACCTGACTCAGCGCGTAATGCAACAGCGTAGAACACATGGCGGGAATGGCGAGCGTCACGGCAACACCGGCACGGGCTTGTTGTTGCGGCAGGACCGCTTGAACAGAACCGCTCATGAAACCGGTAAGCCGAAGATGCCCGACGCTGGCCGTCTCAATCCGCTGCAACGCCTCGACAACCTCCTCAGGAGCTGTGACTGGCATTGTACCGATACGTAATTCAGTCACGGCTTTCTCCTTGCGACAGCACTGCGGCAAACGCCTCGAAAGGCCGCACAGCATCTCGTGGATCGAAACCGGCCAGATGGCGCATCAACCGCGCAGTATGGCCGACAATATGCTCACAGATCACCTGACCTTTTTCATCACTTGCCAGCGATGCCAGGCCACCAAGCATGCCGGCCGGATCGACCTCTGTACAATCCAGCGGGATTTGAACCGGGATCCCTTCGAAACGACTGGCCGAGACACCACCAACAGGCAGACCGAACACTCTGCCACGCGGGGCGGGATCACGTATCGCCCTTGTTCGAAGCAGTTCTGGAAAAAGATGCATATAGACCGAGGTCATCGGCTCCCCGCCGTGACCGCGCGCACCCGCGGCATCGTCGCCGTAAAGTGTCTTCCATAGGCTATCGGGCAGGCTTTGCCAGATGTTTAGCGCCGGTATCAGCACACCTTTTTCACGGCGCAGCTTGCGGCAGATCTGATCGACAAGTGGTGCATTTGTTGTGTGACCGTTGAATATAAGCAGTTGTTCATGGCCGTGATCGAGAAAGGAGGTCAAGATATCCTCCAGCACCGCTGTGAACGTTGCGGCACGCAATTGAATTCCACCGGCAATGCCCCGGAAAAACTCGGCATAACCGAAGGGCAGTACAGGTGCTGTCAGCCCGTCGCCCGCGCGGGCGCTCATTTCCGCCAGCCTTTCGGTCAGCATGAAATCACCCATCGGCGCATGCGGCCCCTGTTCTTCCTGCGACGCAAGCGGGATGAGAATGACTGTCGGGCGTTTCATCCGCTCCGCAAACGTCTCGTGCGTCATGCGGGAGATCGCAACCGGTTTATCGTCAACCATGCTGCTTCGCCCGTGCGTGCTGATCGATCAGTTGACCGTCGATGTCAGGCAATTCAAGCTCGGATGAATTGACATTCACTCGCCGCGAAAAACGTAACGCACCATCTGCGAAGCGCATCCGAACCGTATCGCGAAACGCCGTCTCAACGAATATCAAGTCCATTTCAAGGATCGTATGGGCATCATCATTTTCAGGGAGGCGGGCGGAGGCCAAGACCCTCAATCCGCCGGCTGGCTGGTAGGAATGGTGCAGCCTTGCGCCGGGTATTGTGGTGACAGTTTCAACATAAAAACCACATCCGGCCCGTACTTCATGCTCACCATCGGCGTCGCGAAGAGTAACGCTAAGCTCTCTATTGTTGGAAGCAACAACAATACGTTCGATACCTTGATCGTTAGGTTCGATCATCCATGTGCCGCACGGCACTTGGTCTGGCGAAAACGCCTCGTCTGCATAATTTTGAAGCCGTAAATCCGCCAGACGCTCATCCAGTCTTTCAGCGCTCTCAGATGTACCGCCACCCTTCCCGAGTGCTGGACGTAACACGTCATAGATAAGCTGATGCACACGCCGATCGCTATCTTCCAACCCGCCTGTAAATCCCACCACAGCATTCTTTTCGGGAAGAACGATACAGTATTGACCGAACAAGCCATTGGCGGAGAAGCTGTTATGGGGGCCGCGCCACCATTGATATCCATAACCTTCACGCCGGCTCACCGGTTGGCTATCACCAACTTCCTCTGGGCCGAGATAATGGTCGCCAGTAAAAACACCAAGCACCACGTCCCTAACCTGCAAGCCGGTTGCCTCTTGCACCCAAGCGCGCGGCAGAAGTTGCCGACCTTGCCATTCGCCGTTCTGCAAGTGTAGTATGCCGAGCTTCAGCATGTCCTCGCTGGTGCAACTAAGACCATTGCCGCCAGTGTTGATGCCGTCGGTCCCAGTATCCCATGTCATGTTGACCGACATGCCCATCGGCTCAAATATCCGCTCACTCAGGTAATCAGCGATTAGCCGTCCGGTGACGCGCTGCACGATTGCAGACAGCATGTAGCTTGCGGCACTGTCGTAGACGAAGACTGTCCCGGGTTCATAGGGCGTCGGCTGACGCAGGAAATCCTCGACCCAGCTTGAAAGTACCCTCCGCCAGGATCCACCGGAAATGCCACGGCCATGGCCACTGGTCATGGTCAGCAGGTGCCGTACTTTCATGGCTCGCAGATTGTCATCGACCGGCCCCGCATAGTCAGGGAAAAATTCCAGTACCGCATCCTCGACCGAAAGAAGGCCATCCGACACCGCCAGACCAACGGCCATGGAGGTAAAACTTTTGGTGACGGAATGCATCATGTGAGGGCGAGCACGTGAATAAGGCGCCCAGTAAGCGCTGGTAATCAGCGCGCCATCCTGCCAGATGAGAAGGCTATGCAATTCGAGATCATGCCGTTCGATTTCCTCTAGCATGGCTAGGATTATCGCCGGATCCGTGCCGCGTGAACCGGGTGTTGCTCGCGGCAGTGCCGTGGTTCTTGCTTTCATTTTCATTGCAATGCATCCGCCTGCTGCTTGTCCGTCGCGGCAAAACGCCAACTCAGCGAAACGCCCGTTTCGGTGCGGGTCAGGGTCGGGATGGCCGAAAGCAAGGCGCGTGTATACTCCGTATGCGGAGCATCAAAAATGTCGTCGCGGTTGCCTTGCTCAACTATGACGCCGTCACGCATCACCACCACGCGGTCAGCAAGCTGTTCAACCACGCCGAGGTCATGGCTGATGAACAGGCAAGAAAAACCATATCGTTTCTGCAAATCAGCCAACAGTTCCAGCACTCTGGCGCGTACGGTAACGTCGAGCGCCGACACCGCCTCATCGGCGATTACGAACTGCGGTCGCCCGACAATGGCTCGCGCTATAGCAACCCGTTGACGCTGGCCACCGGAAAGCTCATGCGGGAAACGGTCTAGATAACGACCGTCGAGCCCCACCTCCTCCAGAATGGTACGGGTGCGCCTGAACTTTTCCTCCCGCGTTGACGTATCGTCGTGCCGCAAAGCCTCTGTCACGATATCGCGTATTTTCATGCGCGGGTCGAGTGAACCGAACGGATCCTGAAAGATCATCTGGCAGTTGAGGCGGTAGTTGCGCCACGCTGGAGAATTCGGTTTCACCTCTTCGCCGGCGAAGAAAATACGGCCGGCGGAGGCTGGCACCAGCCCGGCAATACAACGGCCAAGCGTGGTCTTGCCGGAACCGGAGGCGCCAACCAGCGCGACGATTTCACCCGACCGCACAACAAGGTCGACACCATGCAAGGCCTTCGTCGTCTTTCGCGGCGCCATAAAACCTCCACGGGCGCTGTAAGTCACTTCAATGCCGCGCACTTCCATGATTGGTTTCGCTTGCGGATCGATGTCTCTCATCGCCCCCCGCATCGGCATGGATTGGAGCAATTCACGTGTATAATCGTGCCGTGGAGTGGAAATAATGTCGGGAACCGGCCCTTGTTCGACAATCTCGCCCTGGCGCATGACGATAACGCGATCACAATATCGCGCCACCATCGGCAGGTCGTGGCTGATCATCAACAATGCCGTATTTTCACTACGCACCATCTCAAGCATGAGTTCCAGCACCTCGCGCTGCACCAGTGCATCAAGCGCCGTCGTCGGTTCGTCGGCGATCAGCAGGGATGGTCGCAGCAGCATCGCGGATGCCAGCATCATGCGTTGCCGCATGCCGCCGGAAAAATGGTGCGGAAAGGCCAACAAAGCGCCTTCTGGATCACGAATGCCAACCCGCCGCAAAATATCGAGAATTTTGGCGCGCCGCGCCGCAGCATCCAGCCGCGTATGCAGTTTCAGGGGCTCTTCCAGTTGCCTGCCGATGGTCATCGACGGATTGAGCGAGGTCATCGGTTCCTGAAATACCATGCCCATTCGGGAGCCGCGCAATGCGCGGATGTCCTTACCTTTCATTGATGGCACCGAGCGACCTTCGAAACGGATATCTCCGCCGGCAATGACAATAGCTGGTGGCTGGAGACCCATGAGGCTGCGGGCCACCATGGTTTTTCCCGAACCGCTTTCGCCAACAATACCGACGATTTCACCCGCACCAACACTGAACGAAACATCGCGGACGATGCGGTGGTCATCGATTCCATTCACGGAAAGACTAAGATTTTCGACCTGAATAAGAGGCTGCTTCATTGCTTACAATCCTCGCATGCGGGGGTCGAAACGGTCGCGGATCGCATCGCCAAACAGATTTATGCCAAGCAGTGACAGGGAGATGCAGAGACCAGGGAAAATGCCGAGCCATACGGCTTCTGCGATATGCGGACGGCCACTGGCCAGCATGTTACCCCAGGTCGGCGCTGGCGGCGGCACACCAAGACCAAGGAAGCTGAGCGCGCTTTCAGTGAGCAGCACGGACCCGAACATGGAGGTTGCCAGCACGATCACCGGACCGAGGCAATTGGGCACGATGTGGCGGAACATGGTATAGGCAGCGGAATTGCCCATGATGCGGGATGCTTCGATAAACTCCCGTTCACGCAGTGACAGCACGGAACCTCGAACAACACGAACCATGGACGGTGTATAGGCAATGCCGAGCGCCAGAATGATGCCGTACATATTGGCACCGGTAATCGATAGCAGCGCCAGCGCCAGCAGCATGCTGGGGAATGCCAGAAGAGCATCGTTGAATGCCATGATGACGCGGTCCGTCCAGCCACGGGCATAACCCGCCAGAACACCAAACCACACGCCGGCCAGGACGGCGATACATACCGTCACGAGGCTGATCGACACACTGGTACCTGCCGCCGTCATCAGCCGGGACAAGACGTCACGACCGAATTCATCGGTTCCCAGCCAGTGGGTGGCATCCGGTGCCTGCAACTTGGAGCGCAGATCGATGCGCATCGGATCGAAAGGTGTCCAGATGCGTCCGGCAAGTGCTGCGCCGAAGAAACAGGCGAGAAGGGTGCCGCCGAGGATACGGTTTCGTTGATGGCGTTTCATTCGGCAGTCACTCTCGGATCGAACAGTGGATAGAAGAGGTCAACCAGCAGATTGACGAGCAGATAGGTGACGGCCACAAACAGCAGGCAGCCCTGCACGACAGCGTAATCCCGCGCATAGATGGAATCGACGATCAGTCGGCCGAGACCGGGAATAGTGAACACGGTTTCCACCACCGCGACGCCGCCAAGAAGGTTGCCGAGAATGAGACCAATCAGCGTCCAAGTCGGACCGAAGGCATTGCGCGCTACATGACGCAGGAGCACAGCCACCTCGCCTAGCCCCTTGGCGCGGGCGTGGGTAATGTAATCCAGCCGCAGCACATCAAGCGTCGAGGCGCGGGCCATGCGAACGATAACGCCCACCTCGTGCAAGACCAGTGTTGCCACCGGCATGATTAGGTAGATTAATCCGGCAACCGGGTCGTCGGTAACCGAGACGTAACCCAGCACCGGCAACCAGCCGAGCTTGAGGCCGAAACCAAGCAGGATCATCAATCCCAGCCAGAAGGTCGGGATTGACAGCAACAAAGTGGACATGGCGACAATAGCGAGATCAAGGCCGCCATTCTGTTTCCATCCCGCTGCCATGCCGAGTGGGACCGCGATAAGTACGGAAAGACCAACCGCAATCAGCACCATCCACGCACTGGTCGAAAACCGCTGCACAACAAGGTCAAGCACCGGCTGGCCATTCAGCAGAGAGTGGCCGAGATCACCTCGCATGACATTGCCAAGCCAGATGAGAAACTGCAGCGGGACGGGTTGATCCAGTCCCATTGATTTGCGAGCGGCGGCCAGCGCATTTGCATCAGCGAGGTCGCCGAGCATCAGACTGGCCGGGTCGCCAGGTATCAGGCGGATGAGGCCAAATACCGCCACCGAGACGATAAACAGGGTGGGGATTGCCGATGATAATCGGCGCAGGGCAAATTTCAGCATGATCAGTGTCCGCCAGTCATTCTCACTGGGTTTTCTCGACACCCCAGAAGCGTGCGAAGCCCTGCCAGGTGCGATATCCCTTTACCTTCGGGCCGGACACGCCGACATCGAGGCCATTGGCCAACATCACCAGCGGCACCTGCTCCAGAAAGCGGGCGTGCAGATCATCAAAGATTGCCTGGCGTTTGGCCTGATCGGTTTCCTGCAGTGCCTGATTGACGAGTTTGCTGACACCGGCATCATCCCAGACAGCATTGGCCTTTTTGGCTTTCGAACCGACAACCGTCTGATAGGCGAGCGCCGGATCGCTACGGTTGGAATAATTGAATGCCATGATCTGGTATTTGCCGCTGTTGAAACGATCGAGCTGGCTTGCCCATTCAAGAACTTCAATTTCCGCGTTGATACCGGCAGATTGCAACATGGCCTGCGCGATGATTGCGGTATCGTAGTTGATGGCCGAGCGGCGGTTTGTGAGAATGTTGATCTTCTCGCCCTTGTAGCCAGCCTTGTCGAGCAAGGCTTTCACCGCAGTTGGGTCATAGGTGTACCCCTTGTCCTGCGCCGCCGTATGATAAAGCGACCCGGATGCAACGAGCGAATTGTTGGGAACACCCAGCCCGTAGGTTACGGAATCAACGATCTGAGGCGTGTCCAGCGCGGCGATAACAGCTTTGCGCATGTCAACCTTGGACATAAGAGGATCTGCCGTCTGGAACAGCAAAGTCACGAGGCCACCATGTGGGGCAGCGACAATGGTGAAGTCCTTTTCATCCTTAAGCTTCGCGGCCTCACCCGGCGGCAAGTAGGGCAGCACATCGAGTGCGCCACTTTTTAGACCCGCAACCGCTGTTGCCGTGTCCGGCACCACAACGTATTTCACCTCGTCAACAAGAACTTCCTTGCGTCCTCCATAACCATCCGGTCGCTCTCCCGAAATGGAGTAGTCAGCAAACTTCTTCAGTGTCAGTCCCTGTCCCCGCTTCCATTCGCCGAACTCGAAAGGGCCGGTGGCGATTGGCGCCTTCCACTTACCGTCATCTCCGAATGACGCACGATGCACGATACCGGTCGAACCACACTGCGCCTGCGCCATATAGTTCAGGAACATCGCATCGGGACGATCGAGCGTGACAACAACCGTGTGATCGTCCTTCGCCACGATTGTTTCCACCTTGGCGTCACGACTGCCATCGAAGAAAGTTTTGCAGCTGAATTCCGGATCGCGAATGAGCTTTTCCAGGCTCCACTGCACGTCGGCGGCCGTCATCGTCTCACCATTGTGAAACTTCACACCGTCACGCAACGTAAATGTATAGGTTTTGCCGTCGTCGGATACCGTCCATTCCTTGGCCAGCATCGGGCGAATTTCGCCCTTTTCACCTGCAGCAACCAGTCCTTCAACCACGTTGAGCATGACAGAATCCGTGCCTGCATCGCGGTTTACACCTGGTTGGGAGCTTCTGATGTCGGCGGTAATTTGCACATTCAGCGTAGTCGCCGCAGCCAATCCGGGAACAGTGAGGACCATAGATGCAAATAATGCACGTAAGGCCGATTTCGATAATGACATATGTTCGCCCTCTTGTTTTATATTGATATAAAAAACATTTCATATGTAAAAATCATAGTCAACCTGTTTCCATGTGCATTATAAAAACATGTCCGAGCCACCCAAATTAACCCTTGCCGCATCTGCCCGTGGCGGGGGAATGGAGGAAAAACTGAAACTGGATGCAATAGACTTGCGCATTCTCGAGGCCATGAAACGCAACGGACGCCTGACAAAACAGGCGTTGGCCGAGGCGGTTGGGCTGTCGGCTACTCCTGCTTGGGTTCGGTTGAAAAGGCTTGAGGCACAGGGCGTGATTACCGGCTATCACGCCCGGATATCGAGGACAGAAAAACCATTGCCCGTCCGAGTGCTGGTGGAAATAACCCTGGCCAGCCATCGCCATGCAGATTTCAAACGCTTCGAGAGCGCTGTCAGTGACATAACGGAAATTGTGTCCTGCTGGTCAGTGGGCGGTGGCGTCGATTATTTCCTGACCGTGGAGACCACTGATATCGATAGTTATCAACGGCTCGTCGACCGATTGCTGGCCATGGAAATCGGCATCCAGCGCTATTTCACCTATATCGTGACCCGGGCTGTGAAAGACCGGATGGACTAAATTCAATCCACGATCAGACCCGGCGGGCTGCGCAGCAGCTATCTTTGGCCCGATCATGTCGCCCGTTTCTGCAATACTCGCTGTATTCAATAACAGCCAAGGACAGAACACATGAGGGAGGCCCGGATGAGCCGCCACGAAAGGCGGCATGCCGAACTTGACAGCCTGAATGATCCGGGCCTGCTCCGCGAGCTTTCCTACTCCGGTGGGCGCTGGATCGCTGGATCCGCGGATTTTGCCGTTAATGACCCGGCAAGCGGCCTGCCCGTAGCGCGGGTTACCGCAGTCGATATGGACGACGTTCGCGAGGCTGTCGCCTCAGCCGCCGCTGCATTTCCCGTCTGGCAGGCATTGCTGCCGGAACAGCGCGGCACCCTATTGCGTCGCTGGGCAGAGCTTATTCGCGAGAATCGCAAGGATCTGGCACGGATCATGGTCCTTGAACAGGGCAAGCCGTTCCATGAAGCATTGAGCGAGCAGGACTACACCGCCTCATTTCCCGAATGGTATGCCGAAGAAGGCAAGCGCCTCAACACGGAAAGCGTGACATCGCATCTGGCCGATACGGAAATGGTCGTCCGCAGGGAAGCTATTGGCGTCGCCGCATTGGTAACGCCTTGGAACTTCCCGTCTGCGATGCTGACACGGAAGGCAGCTGCCGCACTGGCAGCCGGGTGCACTGTCGTAGCTCATCCCTCTAGAGAAACACCGCTCTCTGCACTTGCTTTGGCAGAACTGGCAGAGCGGGCGGGGATTCCCGCCGGTGTCTTTAATGTGCTGACTGGCGACTCCAAAGCAATCGTCGGGGTCCTTTGCGATGACAACCGTATCGGCGCACTGAGTTTCACCGGATCAACCATGGTCGGAAAGCTGATTGCCGCACGATGTGTGCCCTCCATGAAGCGACTGGTCATGGAACTGGGTGGCCATGCACCGCTGATTGTTTTTGAAGATACGGACATATCCCGTGCAGTCGATATTGCTATGGACGCAAAATTTGCAACCTCCGGCCAGGATTGCCTCGCTGCAAACCGTATCTTCGTCCATCGGTCGATCTACGAACAGTTTCTCACTCAATTTAGTAGACGTATTGCCGCCCTTCGGGTTGGCAACGGACTGGACCAGGCCACGGAGATCGGTCCGCTCATGCATCAGCGGGCAATAGACAGCGTTGAGAACCAGGTAAAGGATGCAATTTCCCGTGGAGCACAATGCTTGACAGGCGGAAAACGCCACCCGGCTGGGCCGCTGTTCTACACCCCTACTCTGCTTGCCGATGTGCCGGATGAGGCACTCATCATGCACGAGGAAACGTTTGCTCCAGTCGCGGCTGTCAACCCGTTCGACAGCGAAGACGAGGTCGTTAGACGCGCCAACAATACCGATTACGGCCTTGTCGCCTATGTGTTGACGGAAAACGGTGCGCGCCAGTGGCGCATGGGACGGGCCCTCCAATTCGGCATGGTGGCCATCAATCGCGTCAAAATCACCGGCGGACCTGTGCCGTTCGGTGGGTGGAAACAGTCCGGGGTTGGGCGTGAAGGGTCGCGCCACGGCATCGAGGCATTCACCGAGCTTAAATATCTGTGCATCGACACCCCTGCCAATCGCGGGCTGGAAAGGAACTACGCATGAACGACCACCGCAACGATCTCAACGCTTGGGACCGCAATCATTTTTTCCACCCGTCAACCGCCATGGGAGCTCATGCGCGCGGCGAAAGCCCGATACGGACCATCGCCAACGGTGAAGGCGTCTACATTACCGACACAAATGGTCGCCGCAGCCTTGACGCCTTTGGTGGCCTCTACTGTGTGAATGTCGGATATGGCCGCCAGAAAATTGCCGACGCCATTGCCGAACAGGCCCGCTCGCTAGCCTATTATCACGCCTATGTTGGCCACGGCACCGAAGCATCTGTAACGCTGGCGCGGATGATTATCGAGCGGGCACCGCGCAATATGAGCCGCGTCTATTTCGGCCTTTCCGGCTCCGATGCCAATGAAACCAACATCAAGCTGATCTGGTATTACAACAACGTACTCGGACGCCCGGAAAAGAAGAAGATCATTTCCCGTTGGCGCGGTTACCACGGCTCCGGTATCATGACCGGCAGCCTGACTGGCCTTGAGGCGTTCCAGAAAGCCTTCGACCTGCCGCGTACGCCGATCCTCCACACCGAAGCCCCCTATTTCTTCCGTCGAGAAGACCGCAGTATGGATGAGGCACAGTTTTCAGCGCATTGCGCAAAAAAGCTGGAAGAGCTTATCCTGGCAGAAGGCCCGGATACGATTGCCGCCTTTGTGGGAGAGCCAATTCTCGGCACCGGCGGTATCGTGCCACCACCACAGGGCTACTGGCAGGCCATTCAGGCGGTGTTGCGCAAATATGATATCCTGCTGGTTGCCGATGAGGTCATCACCGGTTTTGGCCGTCTCGGCAGCATGTTCGGCTCAGATCATTACGGCATCGAACCCGACCTTATCACTATCGCCAAAGGCCTGACCTCTGCCTATGCACCGCTTTCAGGGAGCATTGTCAGCGAAAAAATGTGGAATGTTCTCGTTCAGGGCTCAGATCAACTCGGACCGATCGGCCATGGCTGGACTTACTCCGCACATCCCATCTGCGCCGCAGCCGGTGTCGCCAATCTCGAGCTGATCGATGAACTGGGTCTCATTGAGAATGCACGTTCTGTGGGCGCCTGGTTCCGCGAAGCATTGGCGCATGCAGTTGGCAGTCACGCCAATGTCGGTGATGTCCGTGGTGATGGCCTGATGGCCGCCGTGGAATTGGTGGACGATCGCGATGATCGCCACTTCTTTGACCCATCAAAGAAAGTTGGCGCCTCTATCGTGGCCACTATGCTGGAGCGCGGTGTCATCGCAAGAGCTATGCCGCAGGGCGACATCATCGGCTTTGCGCCACCGCTGTGCCTGACACGTGAAGAGGCAGAGGAGATTGTCTCCGTCACCGCCAACGCTATCAAGCAGGTACTCGGATAATGCTCTATCATGCTGGAGCGAGGGAGAAATGGCCGCAATAGTCATGAGTGTGCCCTACTCCTGGGAGTAACGATCCACCGCTGGCGGCTTTATTACTGTAAGGTACGGGAGGGTACGCTACTTATGAAGCCGACCTAGCTGGCTCGTTTTGAGCCGATGCCATACGCATTTTAAGCACTGGCTGTCACAGCGAAGCGTCCAAGGTCGCTTGTCCAACAGCTTGCTCAGTGGATTGCGACCTTAAGTGCGAGGCGGTCTTGTCCGGCGCCTTCGGATTTTACCGCTCTTAACATAATCGAACCTACGCTGGTGCTCAAGGAAGGTAAGGGTCTGAGAAAACGGACCTGTTAAGAGACGGCTTACACGGCATTCCAAAGGCTGCAAAGGATGTTGTGGAAAGGGTCATGAAGCCGTCATAGACTTCGAAAGGCCATTGCGGAGACGTTAAAAATCAGCGATTCCTATCCGAATGAAGCGTTCACGAAAGGACCGACCGGAGCCGTCTCGCAAACCTCGCTCGTTGCTACAGCAACTTGCCTTAATGCCAGACAAACTATTCAACGGCGGGTTCCGATTGCAATATGGTGCCTTATGCTACCGATGGATTGCAGCAGATGACTTCCAGGTGCTCCTCATCACCTCCAGAGGAACCGGGCGGTGGGTGATCCCGAAGGGCTGGCCGATGAAGAAGAAGAAGCCCCACGAAGCGGCGGAGATCGAAGCCTGGGAAGAAGCTGGCATTCGTGGTCGGGTCAGGAAAAAACCGGTTGGCCGTTACACTTACCTTAAATGGCTGGATAACAGCGATGTCGCGCCCTGCGTTGTCGAAGTCTTCGAAATAGAGGTCAAAGACGTCGTATCCGAATACAAAGAGCGTGGCCAACGACAACTGGCGTGGGTGTCACCAAGCGAAGCGGCGCGGCGCGTCCGAGAAGTCGAGCTAAAATCGCTCCTGATAGATTTCAAACCGAAGAGCAGTCGATACGAGGCTGGAAGCGCCGAGTAAGACATCGCGGCGGTGGTTTCGAGGCGACCGACGTCCCTGCTAGAGCGCAAGTAACCGATTGATTTAAAGTTGCCCCTTCCCTGACAGAACGGATGGGCAACTCTTCCGTGAAGAGGTTGAGGCGCAGAAATGTCTGTCACCCGAGGCGCTGGCTCCAGCTAGCACCTCTGGTGGCTTCAAATTCAGCGAGCCAAATTTATCATCGTATCTTCGCTAATGGCTCCATCCTTCCGCATCGGCTTGCAAGTCGGTTCGATGCTTGAAGAACTCGGCTTGGACACGCGCCAGCTTCCAGTGCCTGACGCAATCTCCGTCGGTCTTACTGTAGCAGATTCTCACGGTATGTTCCTTGACGAAGGTGTCATTGGTAGGGTGGCATGTCGTGAATACAAATGGATTGATGGACGCCTTACTCAAGTCGCGCTTAGTCGTTTCTTCGACGGATCGCCAAGCGGATCGCGCAAATTCATCGTTACGATTGAGAACTGTGTCACACCATCGAAGTGTCTTTGGAACCCTATCAGTCTGTTACGCGTCAAGGCTCTCGGTGCTGTATACTTTTTTCGGCGTAAGCCGAGCTTCGCGCAAGCAGGAAACAGCCTCAAACTGACGTAACGTAAAGAGAAAAACGCCTGTTTTCAACGACTTAATCAATAATTAAGTTATAGAGTGATATCACTTCTGACATCAACAATTCTCCGGGGTGATAATGTTTTCGCTGAACAAAAAGCGGTCGATTGCCGAGTTGGAAGCTCGACTGAATGATATTAAGGAACGGTCAGACCTTCTTGATGAAGCTTGCGGTATTGGACTTTGGGAAGCCGTGCTTCACAATGGGGATGCTATGCATGCCCAAAGCATCTGGACTTGGTCGCAGGAGTTCCGGCGCCTGATCGGCTTCAGCGATATTCAGTCCTTTCCTAACGTCGTTCAATCCTGGTCGGACAGGCTTCACCCTGATGACGTTGCTCCCACTTTCGCAGCTTTCGCCAAGCATCTTGAGGATAAGACCGGCAAGTCCAGATACAATGTCAACTATCGGCTCAAAATGCGCGACGGTTCTTATCAGTGGTTCAGAGCGACAGGCGGTTGTGCTTACCAGCCGGACGGGAAAACCATCAGGGCGTGTGGCTCCCTTACGAACATCAATGATCAAATCGTGCTGAAAGAGCAAATGGAGCGCGAAGCCGCAAACGATCAAGCAGCGGTACTCGCCCTAGCCGACGCACTTGCACAACTCGCGCAAGGCAATCTAACGCATCAGATCACTGCCGAACTGACTGCCAAGACAGCTGTTCTGCGCTCCGATTTCAATGATACGACGAGCAAGCTACGCGAGACGCTGGAAGCGGTCACTGAGGCTGCGTCCAGAATTTTCGCCGGCTCGACCGAAATCCGCACTGGCTCGGACGATCTCTCCAAGCGGACAGAACAGCAGGCTGCATCATTGGAAGAAACCGCCGCTGCGCTCGATGAGATTACCGCCAACATTGCCAACTCTTCGAAGCGGACGGATGAAGCACGCTCCGTTGCAGTCCAGGCAAGCGCCAGCGCAACGCAATCTGGTGATGTCGTCAACAAAGCTGTTGATGCCATGCATAAGATCGAGAAGTCGTCGAACGAGATCGCCAGCATCATCGGCGTTATCGACGAAATCGCCTTCCAGACCAATTTGCTGGCCCTCAATGCTGGCGTTGAAGCGGCGCGAGCCGGCGAGGCAGGCAAAGGCTTTGCTGTCGTTGCCCAGGAGGTGCGCGAGCTCGCCCAGCGTTCGGCCAAGGCGGCTAAAGAAATCAAGGAGCTTATCCGCAATTCCAGCGATGAAGTCCAAAGCGGCGTGAAGCTGGTCAGTGAAACCGGTCATGCGTTAAAGACGATCGAAAGCTATATCATCACCATCAACCAGCACATGGATGCGATCGCCACGTCGTCTCGTGAGCAAGCGGTGGGCCTCGCCGAAGTCAACACAGCCGTCAATCAGATGGACCAAGTAACGCAGCAAAACGCCGCAATGGTCGAGGAAAGCAACGCAGCCAGCGCTGGCCTGGTGAGTGAGGCCGAGAGACTTCACCACTTAATCTCGAAGTTTCAGCTCGGTGGCGCCCGCCACAACTCCTCGGCGGCTGGTATCGCAACAGCTGAACACCGCGCAGTCGCTTCTCCGGCAACGAAGCTCGTTCGGAAGGTCGCCAAAGCGTTTTCGGGAAACGTCGCTCTTAAGGATAGCTGGGAGGAATTCTAAGTCCGATCCTACCTTTGATATCAAGCGCTGTTACAGCGCTTGATATCAGCGCGAGAAAGCGCATATTTTTCAATGAGATGCCGCTTTGTTGAATAATTAGACCCAACGCAACGAACTGGCACAGGTGTGTTTTCAGCGTAGCCCTGCGGGCTACATCCTATCGTGAGAACAATGCCCCAAGAAACTTCGGTCCTACCGACATCCGCCGTGCATGCAAGGCATTCCGGACGCCGCTCCAAGGCGCTCCATATTTCTCACCAGCATTGAGTTGTATTGCCCGAGCCTATTCCAAGAGATGGCTGATCACCTTGCGCGGAAACACTCAACTTTCAGAGAATCCAAGAAAACCCCCATAAGGTGATCGCGGGAGCCTCACGCTTATCACCTGTGCATGCAACAGCACTGAAGGTCTCAAGCCTGAATTTCCGACCGACGGCTTCGATGACGCTCCTTCCCCACAGAATACGCCTCCCGTTCTATGAGAGCTGCGTTAGGGCTCTTGTTTGTTCGGATGATCTTATCTTTGAGCCGAGCGTTCTTCATATATTGGAGAGCTAGCGGCGGAGTGAGCCTCCTCGATAAAGAGTGCTTGGAGAGACGCCAAGCCAAGAGGCTTACTAAAGAAGTAGCCCTGGAACTGGTCGCAACCTTCGGCCTGGAGCTGGGCGCACTGCTCTGCGTTCTCAACACCTTCAGCGGTGACGACGGCTGAAAAGCTTCTTCCCAGCCCAATCACAGCGCGCACGATCGCCAGGCTGTCTTTACAGTGTGCAACTTCGCTCACAAATGCCCGATCGATTTTCAGCTTGTCGAAAGAGAATTGTCGCAAATAGGCGAGACTGGAATAACCAGTGCCAAAATCATCGAGCGCAATTCTCACACCCAGATTTTTCAGGTCACGCAGCAACGCGATGTTTTCGTCGGTATCGGCGAGAAACACCGATTCCGTAATCTCAAGTTCCAGTCTGTCTGGAGCGAGACCGGACTTGGAAAGCGCTCTTGCCACAGACGCAGGAAGACCGAACCCGGAGAATTGCTTGGGCGACAAGTTCACGGCAACCGTGATCGAGCTCGGCCACTTTGCAGCCTCCATGCATGCTCTTTCGAGCACCTAGTTGCCGATGTCGTTTATGAGACCTGAATTCTCTGCAGCGGGAATAAATTCAGATGGCGAGATCGGCCCGTATTGTGGATGGCTCCAGCGTAAGAGCGCTTCACAACAAACGACTTTCCTTGTGACGGCATCGTAGATCGGTTGAAAGTTCAGATCCAGCTGCTCAGCTGTAAAGGCGCTTCGGAGTTCGTCCCGCAACATTTGGTTCCTGTTAGCTCGCTCTTCCATGACAATATGAAACAGCCGAACCCCTCCTTGACCGGAGGATTTCGCAGCGTAAAGAGCCAGATCCGCACGCTTGAGCAGTAGATCGGTACTTGCTCCATCCTTTGGGCAAGTGGCAATGCCGACACTGCATCCAATGCTCACCTTTCGCCCGTCGATGGTGAAGGGTTGCGAAAGAGCCGCAACAATGCGCTCTCCCAGCTTGAGCGCACTTTGATCGGTCCCTGTCTGCATTCGGTGGATCAATGCAAACTCGTCCCCACCCAACCTGGCGAGAACGTCTGCGTTACCTGCGATAGACATCAACCGGGCTGCGAGTTGACGCAAAAGTTCATCGCCGCCGTGATGACCTATTGTGTCATTCACGACTTTGAACCGATCAAGATCGAAAAGTAACACTGCGAACGGCTGCGGCTTCGAGATATGGTTTTGCATCTCGATCTGGAACGACCTGCGGTTAGGGAGGTCCGTTAAAATATCGTGGTGCGCGAGGTATTGAGTTCGTTTTTCAGCTTCTGCCGCCTCGGTTATGTCCTCGGATATGCCCAGGAGATAGCGAGCTTCCCCCTCTGCATCGGGTACGCCAACTTTCTGCGTGCGCAACAGGCGCAGTCCTGCAGGTGTGGAAATGGTTTCATTGATCGTCGTGATCTTTTTACCGGCATGAATCGCTGTCCGGTCCGCATCGCTAAAGCGCTCGGCATCGGCGCTGTCGAACAGATCAAAGTCGGTCTTACCGACAAATTTATCTCTGGTTGTCCCGAGTAACTTCTCACCAGCCTTGTTCAGCAATACGAACTTTCCGCTGGATGCCTCCTTCACGAAAATCATCGAGGGGATGCTCTCAATGACAGCGTTCAAAAAAATCTGGGTGCTTGCGAGTTCGCTCTCCGCCTTGTCGCGCTCCGTCACATCTATGTTCGCAACGACAACACAATCCTTACCATTGTGGCGAAGACGGCGTGCGAAGGTTAGGATCTTCAGGGCCGTTCCCGAAGCTGTGATATGCGTTCCCGGCGACGAGGACTCATAAGATTCCCCAAAAGAGCAGATGGTGGAACGAATAGCCGCGCGCTCTGCTTCCGGTCGTACATCCAGCGCCGTTTTCGTGAGAGCTTCCGCCCGAGAATAGCCGTAAAGTGCGCATGCCGCATCGTTAATCGCCACGAAATTGAGGGTCGCGGCATCAAAAATCCACATCGCGATCGGGTTGCGATCAAATAGCATTTCGAATGAGGCCTGCCTCATCTTACGCTCAGTGATGTCGCGAACAATAAGCCCCATCGACATGTTTTCCGCGCTCTTCCAAGCCCCAGCGGAAACCTCAATCGAGATCTGTTTCCCAGTTTGTGTTCGTCCCGTGCCTTCATATGGAGGAAGCGACAGCTGGTCTGTTTCTGAGACTGCGAATTTACGTAGAGCTGCTCGCAATTTTCGGTGGAATGCCGGAGATATCAAGCGGTTGATGGAACCATTGACCAAATCGCCATCCGCATATTCGAAAATGCGGTGCGCGCTCAGATTCGCATAACTCACCGCCCCCTCAAGATCGAAATGAATGATAGCATCCTGCGACGTACGGTTCAGACAGAGAGCGGCGCGTTGCATTTGCGATAGACGCTTGAGCTCCAGTTGGTCGACTGCCAGCTTCGCCAGCGATGCGAGGATCCTCTTATCCTCATCTGAGAAGACCGCTCTCGGCACGACGTCGATGATACATAGCGTACCAAGGATGTTGCCGTTTGACGTTATTAGAGGCGCGCCAGCATAGAACCTTATGAAGGGCTCACCTGTCACCAAACCATTGTCACAAAACCGCGGATCGGACTTGGCATCCGGCACCACCAGGACGTTGGTGCTCTCCAGCGCGTGTGCGCAAAACGACACATCGCGAGAGGTCTGGCACGGATCAAACCCTTTTTGTGCTGCAAACCATTGTACATCTTCTTCGACCAGGGAAACCAATGAGGTCGGCGTGTTGAATATCCTTGCAGCAATTCCGACGATCTCGTCGAAAGTGTCATCTTTCTCTGCTCTGAGAAAATTATAGGTGCGAACCTCCGCCAGTCGAGCACGCTCGGTGGAGGCATTCAGACTCGATGAGGGAGATCGCATGACTAGGCCTTAGCAGGTCCGAGAGGTCGTTGGTTTATCTATACTTTTACCCCATAGATTTTACGGACTGCTGAATAATCGAAGTTAATAAAATACGGAAAAACGAAACTGGCATGCTGTTCATGCGTGGCGTCAAGCAACTATCGCACTTGAACGCCCCTCAGCTAATACTCGCTCTCGGTACTTCTAAGATTGTTAGCAGGCAATGTCTGACAGGGAATGTCGAAAGATGCGGGCGTAATAAACGCTATAGGGCGTCAATCGACCGCATTTGCCGTCCGGTTGGTCGAAATATCAGCATCACGAGCTATCGATCACTATGACAAAGCAACCGGGGCGCAAACCGGCCTACCACCACGCATCAAAGGTCTGTTGCTGCAACTCCGCAACCGGCGTCCGGACCATGAGTTCGATATGCTTTTTCGGAGAAGCACCTATCTTTTCAAGGATCTGCATCGTCGTCCCTTCAGGGTAAAAGCCATCTGAAGGAATTTGAAATTCAACATCACCTTAAAAGGGTATAGTCGACCTCGCTGTCGGAAATTGTTTTCTGCAGGTGATGCGAGATTTGTTCACTGCGTGATCAATCAGTGTGGAAGGCCTGAGCTTTGGCCTACCATACGTTTAGACCCCGTTCCTGCGCTTGAAGGTGATTGTCACGGCCATCCCCGAACCCGGCTCGGATGCCACGTCGATATCCGCCTTTGCGTTGTGCCTCACGGACTGCACGATCATTGCGCTGAGCTTTCCGCGGCGTGGCCAATCGGTCTTGTCAGTCAGCCCGATGCCATCATCCGCCACGAGGACCTTGCAGCCTTGGTCGTCAACGGTACAACGAACCTTGATTTCCCCACCATCCCGACCAGCGAAGGCATATTTTAGCGCGTTCGTCATCAGCTCGTTGACAACAAGGCCGACGGGCATGGCAACGTTGACGGAAACTGGCCATGTATCGACCTTCATGTCGAGACGGATTCCCTCAACGGCATGGGCCGCCATGACGGAAGAGGCTATCTGGCTGACATAGATCCCAAGATCTACGGTTTCCGTTTCGTTGCTGCCATAGAGCGAGCGGTAAAGGATGGACAGAGCCTCGATACGACCAGCGAGTTGGCCAAAGCGCTCACTTTCCTCCTGCCGCTGCGTATTACGCGCCTCGATCCGGATTAGCGCAGTGATCATTTGCAGATTGTTTTTGACCCTGTGCTGAAGCTCCTTGAGAAGGATGTCCTTCTCGGCCAGCGACTGCGTCAACGATGTTTCGATCTCCGATCGTTCCCTCTCGGAGATTGCAAGCAGCCGAAACAAGGGTGTGCCGGCATCGTTGACGATCGTGTTCGACCACGCATCGACGGTCCGCACCGCGTCTCCTGCCTCAATGGCGAAAGCGCCAAGATACTCTTCAAGTGTGAGCAATGCGTCGGCGAGTTCTTTGCCGTCCGCCAGCGATGGAGAGGTCGGTAGCACCTTCCAACTTTGTCCCTGCAAATCCTCAGCACGAAGGCCGGTCAGCCGTTCAAACTCGATGTTTCCATAGACAAGTCGTTCGTCTTGCCCCAACTCTGACACGGCGACGGCAAATGGCACATGATCCAGAAACTGCCGGAACCGGTCATCATCAAGCGCTTCGGCCAGATGCGGAAGATCGGCAATATTGGCAGGCGTTGCTCGCTGATCTTCGAAATCTGTCATGGGGAACTTTACGTTTGGAGAGAACAAACCGTGCATATCAGGTCGCGCTTTCGGTGGCTAATGTTTTCACGAGGCGGGCCAACGACACTTCACCTTAGAGCAAGAAGATTGCGAAAAGCACCGATGACGGTTTGATGCAGATAGGGCTTGGGCCACGGCTGGGGTGACAACTTTCGGGACAGGACCGGAAGGCCCTTAAATGTGAGCTTTCAGGAGGGTGTCCTTTCGGAACGGATTTAGGACACCGGAGTTACCACACCTGAGGCTGTCGGGATCACACCGACTGAGCATTGACTAGAATGCCAGACTGACGCCTTTGCGCCTGGCCGTCGAGAGGCGCTCCGAGGCGCAGCGTCTCAATTTCCCGGTAAAGGCTTCTGTCCGGGACACCGAGTTCCTACGCCAGCTTGCGGGCCGTCACTGGTCGTCTTCGTGCGCGCAATACACGAAGCATTTCGAAAAGGTGGCTTGCCCTCGAGATTCAGCAATCTTCCAATGATTTGCCGGGCAGATATCTATGATCAGACGAGGCTACAGATCGCGGCTTCCTGTCAATCCATGTTCTCACCTCAGGACGATTGCTGAGCTTCTGGCGTTTTGTGCTGCCTCGAAAAGGCTTTTACCCGGGCCATTGCGCGCCGAAGTGCTCGAAGAGTCAAACCTCAGATCCGTGCCTCACAGACGCTGGTCGATTGAAAAGCTTGGCAGCACTGCATAGCGCGGTTGTGATGCGTCATACCGTTCTGTTAGGCAGCTTCAATGTGTGGTTTGAGAGCCCGCTTTGCCTTAGTCTCTGGTCCTTTAGATCGTCGTCATTCTGTCCAATACCCCGGCAGTGACGCATTTTGAAGACATCACTATCATCGACCATTACGTGCGCTGTCTTTGCCAGTAGGCCGCGATCAAGCTCTCGATGTTGGAGCGCCCTGTCAAACGTTGGCGGAGCTGTCTGGCTACTCTCTGTTCGCATCCAGCCCATACGAAAGCGGATTTGCTGCCCATGCTTGCAAGCTTTGCCTCCAGCATATCGGCGAGTGCTGTAGGACAGTGCTGCTGCTCGTTTCGACAGAGCCATGTCAGCGTCGATCCTGCGCGCGCCGTGAGATAGGCTGTTTCGGCACTGCACTCAACGGCGATAATAGCCTCGATAGCTCGGCTAGGTGCTGCCCCCTCGATAATTCGGGCGATTGCCGGCATGGCGGTTTCGTCGCCGAGCAACAGCAGCGGCTTGTCGATGGTGGGCATGCCGCTGCCGCCAGGGCCGAGCAATCCTGCCAGGTCGCCGGCCCTGGCATTCCCGGCGAAATGCGTTCCCGGTGCACCGGTGTCGCTGGGATGCAGTACGATATCGACGGTGATCGTCGATGCCTCGCAATCGACCGCACGTAAGGTGTAGACGCGGCTGGCCAGCATGTCGTCACCATCAGGCCAATCGAGGCGGCCGTCGTCCTTGAGCGCGGGCCAGACCGGTGTGCGCCCCGACGGAGGAATGAGAAGCCGGATGTGATGGTGTGCGTCACTCGCCAGGGCGGCAGCGTTTTCACAGGAAAACCGGATGCGGCGGATGCGCGGTGTCAGTGTGAAGGCGTCGATCACCTCCAGCATCTGAAACTGTTGCGGCCGCCGCTCGCCGGCACCTGCCCCCGACCAGACGATCCGCGCATCTGAGGAGAATTCGAAGATGTGATCAGCCAGGAACGTGCGGACGGTGGCGAGCGCCGTCGGGGTCGGACATGCGGCCTCAATGGTGAGACCACCCTGTTCGCGCGTCAGCAGCACCGTGCCGTAGGTGCTGAGGATGCGCGCCCCGCCCGGCACATGGATGACCTTGGCGTGGCTTTTGAGATGGGACAGAAGCGCATCGGTGAAGCGCTCCGCGTCGGCAAGGGTGACGCGGGCGCGGGCGGTGAACGGCGCCATCATAACGCCGCCGGTTGAAGCGCCTGCCGCCGGGTGAACCGGCGAAGCTGCTTCAGTGCAAGCGCAATGCCGACGGCGGATATCAGGGTCGCGGTGCCGAACAGCACGGGATAGCCGAGCGTGTCGGCGAGATAGCCGGCAACCGAGGCACCGATCAGATAAACGATCAGTTCGGCGCAGGCGAGGATGGTGAAATCGGTACCCGGCTGATCGCCTGCGGCGGCCTTCATAAACAGAGAATAAATCGCGACCAGCTCCATGTAACGGATCAGCGTCTGGAAGGCAGAGGCGCTGATTGCGGTCTCGATGCCCGGGAGGATATGCGCGGCGCTGAGGGTGAAGCCGAGGAAGCAGAGCGTGCGCAGCGTTCCGAGCAGCACCAGCGTCGCGGTCAAACCCATGCGGGCGATCACCACGGCGGCGATCCCCGTGCCGATCAGTCCCGCTGTCGCCGCGGCGCCTCCACTCAGATAGCCGATCCAGGCAACCGGCAGGCCCATATCGACAAGGAAGGTGCCTTCCATGCCGCGCACCAGCCCCTCGCTCGCCCGGTAGGTTAAGGCAAAGCCGAGGATCGCCCAGGCATTGGGGTTACGGAAGAAGCGGCGCAGGCTGGCGCGCGGCCTTGGTGTCGCGTCATTCGTCTTCTCCCCGCCGTCTAGGGTCTCACGCATCCACGGCGCCCCGAGTAGCGGCAGCAGTGACAGCGCCGCAACCAAAAGAATGGTGGGCGCCCAGCCGAGGCGATGGAACAGCACCAGCGCCAGCGTGCCGCCAATGAGGACACCAAGCGCTACAGCGCCGGCCTGGATGGCATTGCCAGTAGCGCGGGTGCGCTCACTTAAATGCCGGACGGCATAGCCGTCGGTGGCGATGTCCTGCAACGACGACAAAATGGTGATGGCAAGGCAGAGCGCGAACAGCGTTCCCGGCTGACCGGGATCGAACAAGGCCATAGCGGCAATCAGGGCACTGACGAGAAGCTGGGTCGGGATCACCCAACCACGCCGGTGCCCAAGCCGCGGCAGCGGCGAAAACCGGTCGACCAATGGCGCCACCGCGAATTTCAGGATCAGCGGCAGCATCAGTAGCGAGAACAGGCCGATGGCGGTGCGCGAGGCGCCGCTTTCACGCATCAGCGGCGGCAGAGCGACGAGCAGCAGATAGGTCGGGATGCCCTGCGCGAGATAGAGGCCGGCCAGCACCGCGTAGAGCCGGCCATCTTTACGGGTAAACGCACTCATCAGAAGGTCTTTGTCAGGGAGACGGCAAAGGTGCGACCGCGTCCCTTGTAGTCGAAGATCGATTCGTCGGCGAGCCCGCCATAGAGCGCCTTGGCGCGCGAGCCCCATATCGTTGTGTAATCCTTGTCGAACAGGTTGTGCACGCCGAAATTGACGGTCGCGTTGGCGGCTTCGAATTTATACGCGCCGGTCAGATTGAACAGCGTATAGCCCTTGATACTGTAGCCGGCATCGTCCGCCAGGTCGAAGATATGTTCGCCCTGCAGGCGCAGGCTGAGCGCATCGCCCGCCCACCCGACATGGCCTCCGAGTTTAGGGACGCTGGCCGAGCCGACCGTGTAGCGGCTCCAGCCGCTGGGGTCCTTGACCTCGGTCTTGACCCACTGGCCGAGCATGCCGACGTCCAAGCCGTGAGACAGTTTGGCGCCCACCTTGCCCTCGAAGCCATAGACCCGGCGCTCCTGGTCCTGCATCTCGATCGCCAGCGTCGTGCGGTTCAGAGAAATCGAGCGGTCGGACAGCGAATAGAAGGCGGCGGCTGCGGCATTGTAGGTGCCGTCGTCAAAACGGTAGCCAAGTTCGAAGGAATTTGTCTTGATGGCTTCCAGCGCCGATTGCGCGACATTGACGCTTCTGAGCAGGCTGTAGTGCCCGCCGGATAGAGTGTAAGTGCCGACACCGTAATATTTTGCGGGATCGGGCAGTTCGAAGCCTTGCGCGAAGTTGGTGTAGACCTGCTGCGTGTCCGACAGGCTATACGTCGCCCCGGCATTGAACAGGAAAGCGTCGTAGTTGACAGAACCACCGGCAATGGCATCCGCCGACTGAGCCGTCCCTTGCAGGATCGCTACCTGTTGCACCGCGCCGACGAAATCGCCGACATTCGTATAGACATGCTGGTAACGGGCGCCGCCACTCAGCGTCAGCGCGTCGGTCAATTCATAGGACACGTCGACGAAGCCAGCGATCGTGGACACGTCGATCTTCGGATAAAGGCCAGTCACGCCGATCGTGTCGAAATCCAAGGCGCCGGAGCGCATCGCGGTCAACATATCGAAAATGTTCTGGCTGGACGAAAAAGAATCACGGTCGGCGTCGATGCCGTAGGTGAGCTTCAACCGGTCAGCCGGCTCGGAAACCATCGCGGCCTTGAAACCGTAATAGTCGGTGTCCTGCGAACTGCCGAAGAAATAGGTCGAGGAAGGGAACGGATGGAACTGCACGCGCTCGGAGCGATAAAAGCCCTGCAGCAACAGGTTCTGGCCGAGAAAATCGTCATCGGTGTAGGTCGCGTTGACCATGGCTCGGCGGGTGGCTGGGTCGAAATCGGAGCTGTAGCCGTCGCGGGTCTCGAACAGCTGCGGATTTCGGATCGCTGCGAGATTCTGGCCGAAATAGATGCCGTAATCGGAGCTTTGCTCGCTGTCATAATATTGCCCGCCGATTTCAAAACGTCGGCTGGCATCGATCTGGTAGCCGATCGAGCCCATTACGTCTATGCGCTGCGTTGATGCGGTCGAGGTCTGGGTGATGTCGGGAACCAGCAGTGTGCCGTTGCCGTCATAATAATTGCCGGTGCGGCTGGTCGAGACGGAAAAGCGCGCATCCCAGTCATCCTTGTTATAGGTCACGGCGGCCGAGCCCGATCGGTCGAAATCCCCTGAGCCGTGAAAGCCGCTTTCGACGCCTGTGGTGATCTCGGCATGCAGCCCGTCTTGCGCGTCCTTTCCCTTCTTGGTGATAATATTGATGATGCCGCCGGTGGCGTTGCCGCCATAGATTGCGGTGGCGCCAGACAGCACTTCCACACGCTCGATGTTGAACGGGTCGATGGAGTCGAATTGGCGGCTGACACCGCGCGCCGAGTTCAGCGAAACGCCGTCGATCAGGACCAGGGCAGTGCGCCCGCGCAGGTTCTGGCCGTAAGAGCTGCGCGCACCGTAGCTGGCCGCGTCGAAGCTCGGAATCTCAGCGGCGAGGATCTGTTGCAGGCTTTCGCCGGAGCGGGCCCGTGACTGGATCTCATCCGCCTCGACCACATGCACAGTCTTGGCCGTCTGCGAAATCTGCTGCGGCGCGCGGCCCGCTGTTATGGTGATGGTCTGCAACACTGTTGCACTGCCATCCTGTTGTGCCTCGCCCGCGTCCTGCCCACGCGCCTCGGCTACCAGGGCGACAGTAATAATCGAAACACCAAGCGCCAATGTCCCACGCATGAATAACCCCCAAAATCGACGGTCCCGCTTTCCGAAACAGGCCGTTGCAAAACAAGACTTTCGCGGTCATCTTTATACAAGCCGTCCTTGGAAAGCGCAGATTGAGGCGAACCGAACTTGGACGAGAACGAACCGAACGGGATTTTTGCACAGTGAAGCATGCCGCCAACCTCACTCCCCTGCGCTTCGGCGCGGCCGCCGACCGCCCGGTAGCGAGGGACGCCACACAACCGATGTGGCGGATGATTCTCTCGGAGATGCTTGGCGAGGTCGAGCACGATGGTCCAGCGCCGGAGGACGACATTCCCGGTCTGTTCTGGGGACGGCTCGGCCTGTCCCTGACGACGCTCTATCCTCGTCCCACGCCGGTTCGCATCGCGTCCTCGGGTCTGACAGGACCGGGCATCGTCATCCTGCGCGCCATGGAAGGGCCACTTCGCGTCGCGCAGGGGCCGCGCACCGTTCTGGCCGCTCGATCGGAGGTCGTGTTTGCCGCCGCCGACCAGCCGCTGTCAATCGAGCTTTCCGAAGGCGGGCGGCTGGATTGTGCGCACCTGTCCGACCATGTACTCGGGCCCGCGGCAAGCCAGATGTCGGTCTTGATGCTGCGGCCGATTTCGAACGACTGCCTGCCTCTGCAACTGTTGATCTGCTATGCTGGCTATATGCTGCAGCAGCCGCACCAGACAGATGGCCATGCGGACATGATGGTCAGGCATTTCTACCAGCTTCTACCGGTGCTGATCGCCGAACTTGCCGCTGGAGTCGCACGCGGAGGGCGGCCGGATCGGTTATCCGCCATCAAGCAGTCGGTCGGCGCGCATCTCTCTGACAGCGGATTTTCGCTGGCCGACGTCGCCCACAGCGAGCGGATTTCGGCGCGAGCGGTGCAGAAACTGTTCCATCGAGAGGGTACGACCTTCTCCCGCTATCTTCTGGAGCGGCGACTGGATGCGGCTCGGCAGGCGCTGCTGCTGCGCGGCCCGGGCGAGGCGATTATGCAGATCGCCTTCGATTGCGGCTTCGATGACCCCGCTTATTTCAGCCGAGCGTTTCGCAAGCGCTACGGAGTGCGTCCGACGGACATGCGCCGGTCGGCAAGGCTGGCCTCCCAGACGCAAGCGATAAATCGCTAACCGGGCACAGCCTGCGGCGCGAGTATCTCCTATGAACATCGTCAGTTTTGATAACGACCGCTCCAGCCATCGTTCCGCTCATCAGACCCGACCCAAAAGGTCGGTCAACCAAGAGGGATCGAGAAAAAGGGACGCCTGACGGCGCCCCGCATTCCTCAAACCTCAACTCCATGCATGGAACGGCGGCTTCTCACCGTTCAGAAAATACTTGCCGAGAATTGAATATTTCCATCGTACCGGATCGTGCAACGTGTGAGTGCGAGCATTGCGCCAATGACGATCGAGGTGGTGTTCAGCGAGCGTAGACCGCGTGCCCGCCAGCTCGAAGAGCTTGTTGGTCGCTGTAATGGCAATTTCCGTCGAGAGGATTTTCGCTTCGGCTGTGACGATCTGGGCCTCGGCGACCGTTTCAGCATTTGGGTTCTGGATCGCTCGGTCAATGGCGTAACCGGCTTTTTCCAGCAGAGCCTGCGCGGCGTGCAGGCGCAGCGTCAAATCGCCGACCGCCTGGATCGTGTAGGGATCGTCCCAGGCGTTGTCTACGCCGCTGTCTACCCAGGCGCGGCTCTTGGTGCGCACGAAGGAGACGGTCTCATCGATCGCCGCCTGCGCAATGCCGGTATCGACCGCGACCTGGATAATCTGGAAAATCGCACCATCGGCGGTCGGCTCCGCATAACCCTTGTAGCCGGGGACCAGATGGGTCTTGGGCACTTTGACATTGTTCAGGATCACAGTGCCGGACAGCGTGGTCCGCTGCCCGAAGGATGACCAGTCATCGATCACGGTCAATCCGGGTGCGTCGCGCTCGGCAATCGCATACCAGGCCCGGCCTTCATCATCGAGCGCAACGATCGGCACGAGATGGGCGAGAAGCGCACCGGAGGAGTAAAATTTCTGGCCGTTGACGATCACATGGTCGCCAGCATCGACAAACTTCGTTTCGAAATCCGCCGCCCGTTTGGAGCCGAATTCGGAAAAGGCATTGCCGAAGCGTGTTCCCTTCAACACCTCGGCGAACAGCAGTTTCTGCTGCGCTTCGTCGGAAACCGTGCGGATCGCCGCGACGACGCCGAGATGGTTCTGCGCGATCTGACCGATCGAGGAATCCGCCGCAGAGACGATCTCGATCACCTTGGCGAGCGTCGCATAGGAGACCTCCGGGCCGCCGAATGCCTTCGGCACATTGATCGACCAGAGACCGCTCTGCGAAAAGGCATCGAGTTCCTTCACCGGCCAGATACGATCGCGGTCGCGAAGGGCTGCACCCGGGGCTATTTCGGCGGCCAGTTTCTTCGCGACTTCGATCGCCTCGGCGTCGCTCTTGATGATGTGTGCCGGCTCGCTCGGCCGCGACACGGCCGGAACGCCTTGAGCCGCATCTTTCGTCTTGATGTTGGAAATGGTCATGCCACGTCTCCTTTTTCCTTTGATTTTCAGTGAATGTGCGCGACAGGCGCGGCCGGCTTCTGGCCTAGGTAAAAAGCTTTCACGTCATCCCGCGCCTTGAGTTCGGCAGCCGTGCCGGACAGCACGCTCACCCCGTTCTCCAAAACAATGGCACGGTCGGCATAGGTCAGCGCGACTGCTGAGTTTTGTTCGGCGACCAGAATCGAAAGACCTTCTTCGCGATTGAGACGCCTCAGCGTGCGGAAAATGTCCTGCACGATAAGGGGCGCCAGCCCCATCGACGGTTCGTCGAGCACCAGCAGTCGCGGCCGCGACATCAGCGCCCGACCGATGGCGGTCATCTGCTGCTCGCCGCCCGAAGTAAGGCCGGAAAGCACCCGGCGCTTTTCCTTAAGCCTTGGAAAATGCGCGTAAATTTTCTCAAGATCGGTCGCGATTTCGGTGCGCGTGGCGGACCGGCCAAGACCGCCGGAGACCAGATTTTCCTCGACCGTCAGCGTCTTGAAGCAATGGCGACCTTCGAGCACCTGTACAAGACCGAGACGGACGAGGCTTGCCGGAGTTTCGCGCGTGACATCACGCCCGTCAAACAGGATATGGCCAGCAAGCACCTGCCCGCGTTCAGCCGGAAGGAGGTTGGAAACCGCCTTCAGCGTCGTCGACTTGCCAGCACCGTTCGCGCCGAGCAGGGCAAGAATTTCCCCTCGCCCGAGCGAAAGCGTGACGCCTTGCAATGCGGTGATGGCATGATTGTAGGTTGCGTGGAGACCCTCCACAGTCAGCAGCCTGTTCGCGTTGGTCATCGCGATCTCCTTGGTGCGTTTCGAACGTTGTGGCCGGACCGTGAGGAAACCTGGCCCAGCCACGCGAACATCAGTTCGTCACGGAATTCGCATCTTCCGAGGTCCGAAGCTTGATGCCCTTTTCCGCCGCATAGGCCTCGGAGGACTTCTCGATGATCGGGCGTAGCAGAGCCCAGTCCGGCGCAATCCAATCGGAAACCACATTCCACTTCTTGCCGTCCCACTGCTGGAACGTCACGTAGCCGTTGCCCTCATGGTTGTCCCAGGTGACGTTGATCGAGTGAAAGAGATCCTTGGCGCCCAATGCCTCCACACGGGCCGGGTCGAGCTGCAGATGCTCGAAGCCCCAGCGAACCTCGTCCCCGGTCAACGTACGCTTGCCGAATTTCTCCTGGGCGATGCGCACGGCCTCGACATTCAGGATACCGTTGACGATACCGAGATTGTGGTAGACAGAGCCGATACGGCTCTTGTCATCAAGGTTCCCCTTGCCGGCGTCGTAGACGGTCTTCACGATTTCCTTGACCACAGGATATTCGGCGCCGGATGCCTGGGTCGTGATGGCGGTATAGCCCTTGGCCGCATCTCCAGCTGGAATGACGTCCTCTTCCGAGTTGGACCAGACATTGCCGATGATGTGATCGACCGGGAAACCGGTCTTTGCCGCCGTCTTCAACGCCACCGGGTTCATCACGCCCCAACCGCGCAGCACGACGTAATCCGGCTTGGCACGGCGTATCGTCAGCCACTGAGACTGCTGCTCGTTGCCCGGATGCGGGACTTCGATCTGCTGGAGGTCGAAGCCATACTTCTTGGACAGAAGCTCGTAGATCGGGATCGTTTCCTTGCCATAGGGCGAGCCGTGATAGAGCACGACGATCTTCTTGCCCTTCAGTCCCTCAAGCCCGCCTTCCTTGGAGGCGATGTAATTCACGATGCCGGAGGTTTCGCTGTAGGGGTTGAGCAGCAACGGGAAGACATAGGGAAAAACGCGGCCATCCGTCGAATCCGTGCGACCGTGATTGATGGTGATGAGCGGCACCTTGTCCTGGGTGATGCGATCGATCATGGCATAGGCGATGCCGACCGACAGCGGGTTCCAGGCTGCAACACCGGGATTGCTCTTCAGTCGTTCATATGCCTCGACACCTCGTTCGACCTCGTACTGCGTTTCGGCCTCGGACCAGGTCAGCTTGACGCCGTTGACACCGCCGTCCCTGATATTGATGAGGTTGAGATAATCGATGAACCCACCGAAAAAGCCCGTGCCACCCGCGGCATAGGGCCCGACGCGGTAGCTCTGGAGGGGAAAGTACTGTTCATCGGCCAAGGCCGGGACGGCGATGGACGCGAGGCTGATTCCGGCAGCGAAGGCCGCGGCTTTGATTTTCGTATAAAAGGTCATATCTGGACACACTCCGTCTGTCGGCTGGCGCTCTGCCATCCGGTCTGATTTCAGGGATTCATGCGCGTTTCTTGTTTGGGTTTTTCTTGTTGGAAGCCCTTCGGCCTTCGCGGCTGGGGCTTCGAGTCCCTCACGCCCGCCTGACGGCGGTTGCAATGCGTGACCTCAAGCGATCCCACAATGACACGAGGCCATCAGGTTCCAGGATCAAAAAGAGAATAATCAAGGTGCCGAGAACGATTCTCTGCGTCATATCGAGCACGCCGGAATTAAAGACATCGCCCAACAGCCAAGAGCCAAGCCGTGACAGGACGAGCGGAAAGACGACGATCAAAGCCGCGCCGAAGAAGGCGCCGCGTATCGAGGCAAGCCCGCCGATGATGACGATGAAGAGTATCTGGAATGACCGGTCGAGATTGAAGCCAGCTGGTTCCACCGTCCGCAGGTATGCAAAGGCCCAGATTACTCCGGCAACGCCGATGATGAAGGATGAGATCGCAAAGGCGAGCAGCTTGGTGCGAAGCACCGGAATGCCAATGATGCGTGCGGCGATCTCGTTGTCGCGCACGGCGATGAAGTTGCGACCTGTCTGCGACGACACAAGGCGATAGGCGAGGAACGTGAGGACGGCAACGATGGTCAGCGCGAAGAGATAACGCCCGACCGGCCCTTCGAAGGAAATCCCGGCCAGTGAGAGCGCCGGTGCATCGATTACGCCGGAGGCGGATTCGTTGGAGAACCAGCTGAATTTCGTCAACGCCCATTGCACGAAGAACTGCGCCGCGAGAGTGGAAACCGCGAGGTAGAAGCCACGCAGTCGCAGGCTCGGCAGGCCGAAGACGATGCCAACTGCTGCCGCGGAAAGACCGGCGAGCGCAATCGAAACGATAAGCGGCAGCGCCTCGACCCGCAGATTGAAATTATAGGCCGCGAAGGCACCGACGGCCATGAATGCGGCCGACCCAAGCGACACCTGCCCCGCATAGCCAGTCAAAAGGTTTAGACCGACCCCGGCGAGGCTGAGCGCGAGAAACGGCAGCAGGATTGCCTCGAAGAGGTAACTGGTGCCAATGAACGGCACGACGAGATAGGCGATGGCGAGCACCGCGGCCACGCCGGCATGGCGCGGCAGGGAAAACGCTGGCGAAAGATCGGCTGTAACAGCGGACATATCAGACCCTTTCAACGAGCTTTTGACCGAACAGGCCGGATGGGCGGATCAACAGGAAAGCAAGCGCCACAACATAGGCAAACCAGCCCTCGATACCGCCGCCGAAATACTCGCCGATATAGACCTCGGCGAGCTTTTCAGATGCGCCGATGAGCAAGCCCCCGATAATCGCTCCGAGAATGGAATCGAAGCCGCCGAGAACCAGCACAGGCAGCGCTTTAAGCACCACTAGAGACAGCGAAAATTGCACCCCGAGCCGCGCGCCCCAGAGCAGCCCGGCAACCAGAGCAACGAGACCTGCTGCCGCCCAGACACTCGCCCATATCCAGGGCAGCTTGAGACCGACGGCCAGGGCCGCGAACTGGTCGTCGGCGACAGCACGGAAGCCGAGGCCGATGCGGGTGTACCCGAAGAAGACCGAGAGGATAGCCACCATGCCGGCCGCCACGAGAGCGGCAAAAATATCGAACTGGCTGATAAAGACGCCGCCGACATCGAAGGGAATATCCTCAATACCGAGATCGAGCCCATGAACCTGCGTGCCCCAGAGAAGCTGGGCCGCTCCTTCGATAACATAGGACAGGCCGAGCGTCGCCATGAACAGGGTGATCGGCGGCCTGTTCGTGAGTGGACGAAGCACCGCGCGCTCAATCGTGATGCCGAGGACCACCATGATGGCAAAGGTGATAACAAAGGCCGCCGCGAACGGCACGCCACGCTCAACAAGGCTCACGAATGTCAGCGCCGCAAACAGGAGAAGCGCGCCCTGCGAAAAGTTCAAGACACCCGATGTCTTGTAGATCAGCACGAAACCGATCGCGACGAGCGAATACATGACCCCGGAGAGCAAACCTCCGACCAGCACCTCGGTAAAGAACAACCAATCGAACTCGGCCATCATATACCCTCCCCGTCTTCATTTTCCGGCGCAACACCGAGATAGGCATCGATGACGCGCTGATCGCTGGCAATCTCCGCAGGCGTGCCATCTGCAATCTTGCGCCCGTAGTCGAGAACCGCGATCCGGTCGGAAAGCCCCATCACCACGCCGATGTCATGCTCGATCAGGACGACGGTGATGGCATATTCGTCGCGCGCGAGCCGCACGTAATCAGCGAGTTCGTTTTTTTCTGTTGCCGTCATGCCGGCCATCGGCTCGTCGAGCAGCAGGATGCGCGGCTCGGCGGCAAGGGCGCGGGCGAGCTCGACCCGCTTCTGCAGGCCATAGGGCAGCATCCCGGCAAGCCGGTCGACATAAGCCGTCAGGTGCAGGAAATCGATAATGCGTTGCGCACGCTCGCGGGCATCGGCCTGCTCCCGAACCGCACGCGGCAAACCTGCGATCTGGCTGAGAAAATTCGCCCGCCCGACATAGGCCCGTCCGGTAGCGACGTTGTCGAGAACACTGAGACCCTTGAACAGGGCGAGATTCTGGAACGTCCGCGCCACGCCGAGGCGAGCGAGCTTTTGCGTCGGTACGGTTCGATAGGCGGTCCCATTGATCGCGACATGGCCGCGATCCGGGCGATAGACGCCGGAGATGACGTTGATCAGCGAACTCTTGCCCGCACCGTTCGGCCCGATGATGGCCCGGATTTCGCCACGCCGCACGGCAAGATCGACATCCTGCAGAGCGACGACGCCTCCGAAGGAAAGGTCGATACCGCGCAGCTCCAGCGCAAGCCCTTGAGCCGGAAGCGACGCGCTGCGATCATGCTCGGCGCGCTCGCGATGAAGGGCGGTGTGTTCACGGATATCCGGCGACACCGCCACCTCGACGCCGAGACTTGCAGGCAGAAAATTCGATGCCGACATCGTTCAATCCACGCTTCGCCCAAACGGACATAGGTTTCCGATCACGGACGCCATCACGCCCGCGTTGCGGGCAGCAGCCGAAGCCGCTGCCCCTTCAGCTTTGCGAGACTTATTCTGCGGCGATTGCCGCGCCTGCTTCCACCTCTTCCAGCTCGCGCACGAGCGGTATGACGTGCTTGCCGAAATATTCGACCTCCTCCTGGAAATGCAGGAAGCCCAAGAGAATGAGGTCGGCACCGGAGCGCTTCAGGTTCACGATGCGCTCGGCCACCTGCCGCGGCGTACCGATGAGATTGGAGCGGAAGCCATCATTATACTGGACGAGGTCCTCGAAACTGGACTTTGCCCAGTTGCCCTCACCTTCGGGGGAAGACTTTCCGGCATTTTTCACTTCATGGCCGAAGGCGTTGACCGCTTCCGGATTGGCCTTCTCGATGATCTCGGCGAGCACGGCCTTGGCCTCTTCCTCAGTCTCGCGCACGATCGCGAAAGCATTTACGCCAACCTTGACCGAGTGGTTGTTTTCCTTGGCCTTGGCCCGGATGTCATCGACCTGCTTGGCGATTTCCTCGGGTGTATTGCCGTTGGTGAAGTACCAGTCGGACACGCGGGACGCCATGTCGCGGGCCGCGCGTGAGGACCCGCCCTGGAATATTTCCGGCTGCGGATCGATCGGCTTCGGTTTCAGCGAATAATTGGTGAAGCGGTAGAAATCACCCCGGAAGGTGAAATTGTCTTCCGTCCAGATACCCCGCAGCGCCCGAATGAACTCTTCCGAGCGACGGTAGCGCTCGTCGTGGTCGAGCCACGGCTCGCCGATGGCGTGGAACTCTCCACGGAACCAGCCGCTCACGATGTTAACGGCGACGCGACCGTTGGTCAGGTGATTGATCGTGGCGATCTGTTTTGCGGCAAGCGCCGGGTTCCACGGGCCGGGCAGGATGGCGGCGATGACCTTCAGAGTCGTCGTGGATTCGAGAAGAGCGTGACTGAACGACACGGATTCATGTTGGAACTCGGCGCCATAACCGGCGGTAAACCGGATCTGGCTGAGCGCGTATTCGAAGCCGCTGGCTTCGGCGATCTGCGCCAGCTTGCGGTTATACTCGATGGTCCAGCTGGTGCGCTGTTCGATGTTCGAGATGACGAGACCACCGGAAACATTCGGCACCCAATAGGCGAATTTCACGGGCTCGGCGCGGTAATCAGTCATGGCAGGTCCTCTTTCCTGATGTTAGTTGGCGGCCGTTTCGCGCGAAACGACATGAAGGGTCGGATGGTGATCGCGGGCCACAGGGCTCGTCGCTGGAAGAAGGTCGATCAACTCGGCGACAGCACGCTCCATGCGCGCTTCGACCGCTGGGTTCGAAAGCGTGTATTCGGTGAAGTCCGCTTCAACGGCATAGATCGTCGTCGGCACGGTCACGGCGCCGAAGAAACCGAATAGCGGCCGGAACTGGTGCTCCAGCATGAGACCATGCAACGGCGTACCGCCCGTTGCCGCGAGGACGACCCGCTTGCCTTGGAGCGCACGGAAGTCGACGAGATCGAAGAGATGCTTCAACGCCCCAGTGTAGGATGCGCGGTACACCGGCGAACCGACAACAAGCACGTCGGTAGCCTCCACGGCGTCGATTATCCTGCGACCTGCCTCATCCAGTTGATCGGCGCGCAGGGCTCTGAACAGGATCGGTGCTGCCACGGCCAGATCGATCGTGTTCACGGAAGCGCTTACTCGTCTTTCGATCGACGCTAAAATATCCGAGACAATACGCGCCGTGCGTGACGGTTGTTTTACGCTGCCGCTTATGCCGAGTATGTTCATCTCTCGCCTCACGTTCATTGCCTTCAATTTCTATTGTTTTGATAGATTATCAAAGGTGTGTATTCCAAACTGAGCGCAGTTTGAGGAATTCATTCTTGTGCATTCGCCCTGTTGCGCAATTCACTGAAGCAGTTGGAACAGTGTCAAACAGCGCGCCGTTTCAGCAACGCCCTCTGACGAAGACCATCGGCTTGAAGACGACACACGCCGATTTGAGCAAATCCTTCGAACTACCACCGTAGAGCAGCCTTGTTTGTCGGCGAGCGAAATTTGGGAGATCACCGCCTGGCTAGCTACTCAAGCCAGTCTCCGCATCATCCAAAGGCGTTAGGTTGCCAGGCATTATTCTACTGGCTTGAAACAGCAGCCGTGCTTGAGACTGTTCAGCGATAATTGCTCTGACCTGTCGGCAGCCTCCTTGATAACCAGAGAGTTCTCTCGGCCATTCAGCGTTCGACGCAGCTCTTCCGAATGCAGTACAACGGTATCTAAAATATCAGAGATCTTGATGGGACTCGAACCATCACCTGCTCAAAGTTGATGCACTGGATGCTTCGAAGACATCTCTTCTGTTGATCGAGGCTTTGACAGTGTGGGCGAGCCTCAGCTACGAATATTGGCAGTCACCGTACTCTCAAGGAGACAAGGCTTTGGTTCATCGCGCCGCTTCGGACGGTTATTCCACAGCTGCTGACGTTTATGTCCGCGGACGGCCAAGTTATCCACCAGAGGCTGTCGATTGGTTGCGAAAGACGCTTGGACTTCGCCTTGGACGAACCGTTCTTGAGGTAGGAGCAGGCACCGGCAAGTTCCTGCCGCTTCTCCAAGAAACCGGGGCAGAGATTATCGCGCTTGAGCCGGTAGACGCCATGAGGGCCAAGATCGACAGCGCATTCGATGTCAGGACATTGGGCGGTTCTGCCGACCAGATTGGCTTGCCTGACGCCTCTGTCGACGTTGTCGTTTGCGCCCAGGCCTTTCACTGGTTTGCCACGGCCGAGGCCGTTACGGAGATGCGACGCGTGCTGAGACCCGGCGGTGTGCTGGGTTTGATCTGGAACGGCCGGGACGTGGGAGTTCCATGGGTGGCTTCGATGGGAGCAATTCTGGACCGATATGAGGGAGACACACCTCGGTTTCAGACGGGACGGTGGCGAACCGTGTTTCCGGCAGAAGGCTTAACGCCCTTACCCGAGCGGCACGCTACCAATGCCCACACGGGAAGCCCGGATCGGGTGATTATCGACCGCGCCCTGTCCACGAGTTTCATTGCCGCGCTGCCGGCAGAAGAGCGTGCCGACGTCGAGCGGCGTCTACGAGATCTCATTGCCGAAACGCCGGAGCTTGCGGGCCGCAGCGACGTTACACTGCCATATGAAACCTTGATGGTGGCTTTCAGGAAAGATCACCGGTCCGAGTGCTAAACGAGGGCGTGCGACGCCTTCCTTATCCCCGTTGCCCAACTTGCCTCACAGTTCTGCGCTTCCCGGCAATGCTGTCGCAAGCGCATCTATGGCGTACCGGACGCGCAGTGGCAAATGCGGCGTCTCTGGCCACAACGCATGGGTAGAGAATACGAGGCGTGGGACATCTTCGAGCAGCGGTACGAGCATGCCGGCTCGCACCCGTTCGCGGATCAGCCAGCAGGGTAGCCAGGCGAGACCGAAACCCGCTTCTGCAGCGTCTGCGATAGCTTCGAGATCATCGAAGCGCAGACGGCTTGGGGGCGTTGCCTCCACTCGGTTTCCGTTACCGATCGGAAATTGCCATGCCCTGATCCGGCCCGACCGGCCATAGGTGATCGCGCTATGGTTCGCGAACTCGTCAAGGCTTTTCGGCCGGCCGTGAGCGTCAAGGTAGGACGGTGCAGCGCAGACGGTCATGCGTTGCAGACTGATCGTGCGTGTCATCAACCCAATGCCATCACCCACCGCACCATTGCGGATCGCCAAATCGAAACCATCCTCGACCAAGTCCACGGGACGATCGCTGAACGACAGGTCTAGTTCAAGCCTCGGATGTTCTGCCGCCAGCCTCGCCAGCACGGGCGCAATGCAGCGGCGTCCGAACAACACCGGCATAGAGACACGCAGACGCCCCACGACTTCCTTTCGACCTGAGTCAAGAGCCGCTTCACCAGCACGCAATTCTTCCAGAGCCCGAACGCAACGTTCGTAATAGCCTTGTCCGTCTTCGGTCAGCGCCAGAGTGCGGGTGGTACGATGGAACAGGCGCACATCGAGCCGTGCCTCGATCCGACCAATGGTCTTGGCGACAGCCGATCGTGTCAGATGGAGCCGCTCGGCAGCCGCAGCAAAACTCCCTGTTTCCACCGCTGCCACAAAAGCATCCAACCCGCTCAGCATCTCGCTCATGATTGTCGTCCAATGGGAACCAATATGCGGACAACATATCAACACTGGCTCCCTAAATTCAACGATATGTTTGCGCTGAGTGTAAATCCACCGAGAAGGAACAGAGTATGACGGACACGATGCAGCGTTGGGAAATGGATGGGATCGGGCGCAACAGGCTGGCCCTGAAGAGGGTCACCATTCCCAAACCCGCTGATGGCGAGGTGCTGGTGAAGGTGGCGGCAGTGTCACTCAATTATCGTGACAAGCTGATGATCGACAATGGCATGGGCTTGCCGCTCGACTTTCCTTTCACGCCGGGCTCCGACCTGGCGGGGACGGTTCAGGCGGCCGGCTCCGGTGTGACGCGGTTTGCCGAGGGTGACCGGGTGATTTCCACCTTCGCGCCGGGCTGGATAGACGGCAGGCCAAACGGCAACGGCAGGGTACCCCCCTACAAGTCGCTGGGCGGAGTGTATCCAGGCGTGCTCGCCGAGTATGTGGTCTTTCCGGAGGACTGGTTCGTGCGCGCGCCGTCGACGCTGGATGACGCCGAAGCCAGCACCTTGCCCTGTGCGGGCCTGACAGCCTGGTTCGCGCTGATCGAAAAAGGCCGCCTCCGCCAAGGCGAGATCGTGCTGGTCGAGGGCACCGGCGGCGTCGCCCTGTTCGGCCTGCAAATCGCCAAGGTCCACGGTGCAAAAACCATCGTAATTTCAGGGAATGCAGAGAAGCTGGAGCGTGCCAAGACCCTTGGCGCTGATCATGGCATAGATCGGTCGGAGAAAGATTGGGTGGAGACCGTCTATCAGCTCACCAACGACCATGGTGCCGATCATATCCTGGAAATCGTCGGTGGGGCGCATCTCGCAAGAGCCGTGCAGGCGGCGGCGATCGGTGGCCACATTCATCAGATCGGTGTGCTGGAAGGGTTCGAGCTCGCGGCACCCGCCGGCACCCTGATGCTGAAGAACCTCACGATTCAGGGCATTGGCGTCGGCCACCGTCGGGCTCTGGAAGATCTGGTTGCAGCGGTGGACCGCACCGGCATCAAGCCAGTGATTGACCAACGCTATCCGCTCTCCGAGCTTACCGCAGCCCTCGATCATCTCGACCTGGGCGCCTTCGGCAAGATTGTCATCGATTTGGCGTAAGAGGGATCATCCACAAACCTGCGCGGCCGATGGCAGCGCTGTCGTCAGAGCGGTCCCTGTGGCGCTTACATCACCGCACAAGACGACGCTTCGGCGGCGTCGGGCCGCGCGATCTACAGCGCAGCGAGCGTGGTCTGCGAAGACTGACCTTGCCCCGTTGAAATAATCCATTTTGAAGTAAGGTCTGGCCCATTGAGAGGACCAGGGAATGAAGTGCAATCGTTTTCCAGACGAACGGATCATCGGCATTCTGAAGGAGCACGAGGCTGGCACGCCGGTTTCGGAGCTTTGCCGCAAGCACGGCGTCAGCGATGCCAGCATCTATAAATGGAAGGCCTAGTTCGGCGGCATGGACGTATCCAAAGCCAAGCGCTTGAAGACGCTGGAAGACGAGAACACGAAGCTGAAGCGGCTCCTGGCAGATGCGATGCTGGACAATGCGGCTTTGAAAGACCTTTTGGGAAAGAAGTGGTGACGCCCGCAGCAAGGCGAAAAGCTGTCGCGCATCTAATGGACCACCACCAGATGAGCGAACGGCGGGCGTGTAAGCCATCGGCTTTTGCCGGATGATGATCCGTTACGAAACCAGGCGCAGCGATGACCATGACCTTCGCGAGCGGATGAAGGCGCTGGCGCATGAACGCCGCCGCTTTGGATATCGACGTTCATGTGCTGCTCAGGCATGAGGGTCACCCTGTGAACCACAAGCGGCTCTTCCGGCTCTATCGGGAAGAGAAACTGACGGTGCGCAAGCGCGGCGGTCGGAAACGAGCGATAGGCACAAGAGCACCGATGCTGATCCCGCTTGCCGCCAATGATCGCTGGTCACTGGACTTCGTGTCGGATCAGCTCACCGATGGTCGCAGGTTCCGGGTGCTTACGGTCGTAGACGATTGCACCAAGGAGTGCTTGGCTCTCGTCGCCGATACGTCGCTTTCCGGTCTGCGGTTGCCCGTGAGCTGGACCGGATCATCGAGGGACGAGGCAAGCCGAAGATGATCGTCAGCGACAATGGTAGCGAGTTCGCCAGCAACGCGATCTTGCAATGGACGGATCGGACCAAGGTGGAATGGCACTACATCGCACCGGGCAAGCCGATCCAGAACGCCTTCATCGAAAGCTTCAATGGGCGGCTGCGAGACGAGTTCCTGAATGAGACTCTCTTCTCGTCGCTGGCTCATGCTCGATCAGCGCTTTCAAACTGGCGCTACGATTACAACGATCATCGACCACACTCTGGACTCGGTTGGATGACACCTGCCGAATTCGCTCAGACAATCAACCCGCGACGTGATGCGGTGCTGCGCAGCCGAAATGGCTCCGCACCGCAACCCGCCGCTACCGCCCCGAATACAGCAACCCAAAACCGCTGGAGCGGACTCAAAACTGGATAAAACTTGGGGGCAAGGTCAACCCGCACACGTAGACTAGCATACGGCAGGAGGATTGCATCATAGAATGGAGCAGTTACAAAGACCTATATCGTCGTTGAGACGCTTCAGGGCGGCACACCCGAGACAGCTCCTGTCGGAGAGTCGGTTTTCGACTGGCCAATGGACTTGTGAAGCGCAGCCCCTGCCCTCAAGGGGAGCGCTCTAATTGCAAGCCACACGCCGACGCTGCTTGTTACAAACGCGCATCGCTTTCCGCAAAGACCACCCCTAAAATCACAATGTCACTGTTTAGAATTTTGCCGTCAGCGAGGCGTAGAATGTCCGCCCCGGCCCAGGCATTGTAACCAGACTCAACGGATCGACATAGTAGCGGTCCGTCAGATTTTCTATACGGAACGTCGCAGTGAAGTTATCGTTGATTTTGTAATCGGCGAATACATCCACTAACGTATAAGGCTTCCAGTTTACGAGCGAGATGAACTGCGACGCCCCCTGGGCCGTCACATCGCCATGTCCAATAGCCCGTGGCCCCACATGAGAAACTCGGGTCCCCAGGGTCAAGCGCTCCGCAAAAAGCTGTTGTGTCAGCGTCAGGCCTAGAGAATATTCCGGCGGCACCTGGTTGGTTGCATAATCTGCATAGAGTGACTTATTCGAGCAAGTCGACGCTGTTCGGCAGAACTCGACATCAAGGTAGTAATTGGCCGTGAGGTTGGCAGCAAAGCCGCCGCGTTCGTACCGACTGGAAAGTTCCAGTCCTTGAAAATGCGCACTGTCTATATTGTGAATGCGCATGGTGCTGACATTGTCGGGGGCCGTATACCACTCTCGGGAAATGTAATTCTTCACGTTCCAGTCAAAGAACCCCAACTTCAGCATTGCCGTGTCATCATGAGCGAAGATCCCTTCCTGAACAAAGTTCGTCCCCAATTCCCAGTTGCTCGAACGCTCCGGCTTTAGATTAGGATTGACCTCCATCGTGAAAGCGGACACGGACTCGAACAGGCTCGGCATGCGCAGCGCATTCGAATATTTGACGTAGAACTGTGTGCCGTCCCAAGGCTCCAAGGTTGCGCCCACGGTCGGGCTAAAGCCACCCTCGTTTCGCTCGTTGGTGTAATTGTATCCCCTTTCCCACAAAGGCTTGTTGCGATCCTTGGACCAGAAATGGGTATAACGAAGCCCGCCATTCAAACTGAGCCAGTCCGATGGTTTCCAATCAGCCTTGGCATAGGCCGCCGCTTCCTCACGTTCGCCGTCACGATAATCCAGCCAAGTTTCAAGCTCCTTTGTCATGGGACCAGGAACGGTGTCCTCGCTTTTGTAGGAAAGGCCATACGTCGCATCCAGAGAACCCGCATCCGTCGCAAAGGTTGAGCTATTATCAACTGCTGCACCCCACATTGTCGTATCTGACCCACTACGGTCGGAAGGAGGAGTGCCAAACGCAGTCCGTATGGGATTGCGTTGTTCGAGCCGCGTGAGATACAGGCTGGCCTGGAGGTCGATCAGATCGTTATCTTCGGGATTTAACCGATACTTCAGAGTTCCGGTATCAACCTTTGCGCCTGATGTCAGGGCCTGTTGCTGTGCCTGAGCGGTAGTGCCGGCGAACCGGGACGCTAGACGGTCCCCTGCTTCGCTCCTGAACCCGATATATCCAGCTTGCAAACTTTGCCCTTCGCCAAAGCGTATGGTCCCCTTGGCAAGAAAGGATTTCGTTTCCAACTGCGAGTTGAGAACCTCTTCGCCTGCGCGATAACTACTCAAACCCGTGTTGATAACATAGTCCTTGTAATCCAGAGACGGAATGCAAAGCCCAGAAGAGTAACAAAATGGTTGCGGCCCAATACTTTCTGGATTGGCGCTATCTCCATGCGAGCCCGCGTAATAGTTTCCACGTTTACGATAGGCATACCCTGCGAGGAAATCGAAAGTTTCATCGCGTATTGCCGCGACGACGCTGCCCGAACCATCGGTAGGCTGCAGAAACGGCGAGCGATCTAAGCCGTCTGGAGAGGCCGTAACCAGAGCTGTTCCACCAGCACGATTGACAATGCTATATCCTCCCAACGCTCCGTCCTGAGGGCTGGTCGTATTGGTACCGAAACCTCCTTTCAGTCTGACGCCGAAGCGTTCTCCATCCTCTATCACGTCCTCCACGCTCAGGGTCCGCATAGCAACGGTACCAGCGATGCCACCAGACGACACGTCCGAGCCTTTCGTGATGTCTACGCCTGCAAGCAGGTCTGGATCGACATAGGTCCGGTTCGATATGCCCTGATACCCTTGATAAATCTGCAGGCTGTTTTCAGCGCCATCAACGGTAACGGCGACGCGACCCATTCCCTGCATCCCGCGGATATTCACATCGACAGAGCCTGCGCCATTTCGTGCCTCGCCCGAAGAGACGCCTGGCGTTCCTCTGAAGATGTCGGCGGGGCTCGATCCACGGAAATGTTCGATATCGTCCTGACCGATATAGCTTGTCGGCGCATCGGTGTAATAAGGGGCTTCCCTACCCGATAATCGGTCTGACTTTCCGCTGATGACAATCGGTCTGAGGACGGTAGCTCCTGCGACGCTGGTATCGGAAGCGTCCGACTGCCCGCTGCCTATCTCAACTCGGTTCGCCGCAGTGAAGCGATAGTCGACGCCGGTATCAGCCATGATGCGCGCGAGTGCTGCTCTGGCATCGAGACTGCCTTTGACGCCGCCAGTCGTTCTGCCGTTTGTGACATTACTTTGATAAAGGAGCTGAAGCCCGCTGATCGAGCCAAAGCGCGTCAACGCCCTATCCAGCGGTCCAGCCGGAATATCGTAGGCTATGACAGCTTGCTGCGCCTCCAGTCTTTCAGGCTGCAGTAAAAGGGCAGTCCAAGATACGCTCGCCATTAGAAAAAGAGCACCGAACCCTGCTCTCCCAATAGACCGTCCGGCTCTTGCGTCCCTTGAAAGATGATGCATTCCAATCCCCATTGAAGAATGGGTACAGACTTATGTACCCCTCAATGAGGAAAACGATGCCGGCGTAAAAACCCGAAAAATTTGTTGATTTTTTATATCAAGATTACGACGCCGCCCATGAGATGAAAGCTCTCGACATGCAGTGTCTGCGTCAGTTGCGCTAGAATTTCGTCCGGTCGGTTGAGATGAAAAACACCGGACATGCGAAGCGTTTTCAATCTGGGGCGCGCGATAACCACTTTTCCTGGGCGATGGCGATTGATGTCCAGAACGATGTCTTCCAATGCCCGATTCTCAAATACCAGTAGCCCCCGACGCCATGCCGCCGCTGTCGCGACATCGATGTCGGAGACGGAGCCAAGACCATCCTGCGAATATGTTAAGCCATGACTCTCCGCCAGAAGCTGGCTTCCAAGACAGTGGACCGTAACCCTTTTCGACAGACACTGCACCGAAACGTCATCTGTATCGAGAGAGACGGAAAATGATCCTTCGGCAGCCTCCAGCCTTCCGGGTCCGGCGGTGACGGTGAACGGTCGCATAGTCTCTGAGGCGACCTCAAAAACCGCTGCGCCCGACATCAGTTCGACGCCCCTCTTCTCCCCGCCGAAATCTAAGGCCATGCTGGTTCCCCCATCCAGAAAAGCGCGCGAGTTGTCTGGCAATGTCACCGTCAATTGCTCTCCGGTCGAGGTGAGATAGTCCGGACTACGTGACCAGATCGACGGTAGGAGACCGAATGAGGATGCTGCGAAACCAACACCTGCCAGACTTGCTGCGACGCCCGCGCCTGTCATAACGGCACGGCGAGAGATTACTGGCTTTGACGCCCGCTCGATCTCCAGCGCGCGTCCCATGTCGCGCCAAAGCCTGGCTTGATCGCGGAACGCGGCTTCGTGCTCTGCACTGCGCTGCCGCCACGAAGCCAAGGCCTTCGCATCTTCCTGTGTTGCCTCTCCCGAGCTCAGACGGGTAATCCACGTCAAAGCTTGCTGCCTCAGTGCCTCCGACCGCTCGTCCACATTGTTCTCCAACGGCTTTGCTGCTTCGAACAGACGCTTCTTATCCCTTTTAACGCTGGTGAACCATAAGCCCGCAATTATTTCCGGTTGAAGCGCGCCAAAGTCTCGCGGCAGAAATCATGAGCCTTGCGAATATCCATCTCGACGGTTCTGACTGATGCACCAAGCGCTGCGGCGATCTCGGAGTGTCGTTGGCCATCCACCCTCGATCGTCGGAACGCCTCTCGTTGACGTTCGGGGAGTTGTCCGATGATCTCCAGCAGCCGGTTCAATTGCTCCCGATCAATCAACTCGCGCTCAACATCAGGTTGCTGGTCCCGTATGTCCAGTATCTCGTCGATCTGAATCTGAGACAATCGTCGGTTTTTCTTGCGCGCATGATCGATGGCGAGAGAGCGGACGATGGCGCCAAGATATCCATCCAAGTAAAGAGCCGAGACGGCCTCGTTTCTGGCAAACTTGATCCAGGCCTCCTGCGCCAGATCCTCAGCGTCCTGTAGCGACTGAGTCTTGTTGAAAAAATAGCGTTTGATGCGGACTTGAGCATTCAAAAACAGCTTAATTATCGTGTCATCGGAGGTCGTCATGAAGCGTACTCGACAAAAACATTCGAGGCTTCTTAAGGCAGTTTTTCGACATTGCCAATAAAGTAGATTTTTATAATCATATTTTTTCCGACCCCTCACGAGTGGGCACAGGCACATTTCCATCACGGCTTTTCGCGGCGCTACTTATTGCGAGGATAACGACGTCCCCAAAAAAACATGTGAAGCTTCAGACTGCACACGCCCATCGTCTTCACGAACTCACACGATGCTGGCGCCGTCGGTTGGCTTGGTGAGTGCCTCAAGCGAAACCAGCAATTCTTCCAGTTCGTTGATCATCCGAGGTTAGCGCCGCTCTCTGTACCGCTGTTCGGGAGGCCAAGCCTGTCGTCACCTCCCCTCTACACACGATGCCTCCTGGCAGATAAGCTCGAGCGCGTGTTGGAATACGCATAGTGACATCTCATCGTGCCTTCGAAACGAGGCATCAATCTCTCAACACTCCAAGACCATTGAGTACTCCCATAAATTAGGCCAGTTGGAATTGGAATTTTTCACATCTGATCCCTGAGAGGAGGAAGAGGAGAGTTCGATGAAGGCGTCTAAGTTTTCAAAAGCGCAGATCGCATTCGTTTGAAAGCAGGCAGAGGATGGAATCCCGTCACTCCACAGGAGCACTTTACGGACGATTTGTTGTGGACTGAAACTGCTGCTTCATCACAATCTCTTCGCTCATCAGGCTCCTAAAATTTGGCTCTAATGCCGCTGCTCACTCGCGGGGAATTGCGGAACCCCTCTCGGGATCGATGTGATCCATGCTTCAAGAGCATAAGGGACTTTTGTTTCCCAACTCCGAGACGCATGGAGCACCATCGGGCGCGCTATATCGCGGCTATGTGACTGTCCTGCTTATCACCATAGTCTTCGCGAAACCTGGGCATTCCCTGCCGATTGTGGAGGCAGCGCCAAATGCGCGGACTGACTCGGCAAGCGAATGCAAGGGGCTTCCCCGTATCTGGCGATAGTCCAAGCACCGATACGACTCTCGCGAGACAGGCCCCGCGTGTACCGTCGCATTCGATCAGCCGGTAAGCCCTTTTGCGAAACGCACCCTTAGATTTAATGTCGGCACTCAACAACACGCTTAACGTTACGCCAACCATGTCGGCAATATGAGAAGCGATGTAAAGAATCTTATAAAGATCACCCTGTAGGCTTTGACGTAAGGCAGGCAGAGCAATGCAGATCGATTTACAAACCCTTTGGTACTTAACTGTCGGAACGCTCCTGGTGTCAGCGTCGCTTCTCCTTTGGGAAAGGCAGGCTCATCCAGGTCGCGCACGCGTGCTCGATGTTCTGGTCGCGGCACTCTTCGTGTTTGTTCTCGGCTGCATGTTTGCAATGAACCGCAGCCACTTTCCGGTCGCGCTCGGCATGGGGACGATCAACATCCTAATGATGTTGGGCTACCTTCTGGTCCTTAATGCCTTCGCTGGCCTTGACGGTCACCGGTATTTCTGGTCGTCCGCCGCAGCGCTAAGCTTCCTAGCCATCGCCTGGGCGATCGTTGGCACGCACTTCCCTGCCGCCTTCTGGAACCATGTCTCGTCTATCCCCATCGCCCTGACCTGCGGCCTGACAGCATGGATACTTCTGCGTAGCCGCACGGTCCAGCGATTGCGGTCACGTCCGATCGCCGTATCGATCTCGGCTTTCCATGCCCTGTTCTACCTTGGCCGGGCGTTCATTGCCCCTGTCCTCCTTGAGCGGTACGGGCAAGATATTATCTCCATCATCGGAAAGGCGACGATGTACGAGGCTGCCTTGTACTCGGTAGCGATGCCGATGTCCTTTCTGATGATTATTCGAGAGGAGGAAAAGCTCCACCTGCTCCGCATGTCACAAACCGATCAGTTGACCGGGCTTGCAAACCGTCACGCCTTTTTTGAGCAGGCATCTCGGATCCTCCGCGAGCGGCATGGTGACCCCGTCTCCTTGCTCGCCTTCGACCTCGACCACTTCAAGGCGATCAACGACCGTCATGGACATCCAACCGGAGATCAGGTTTTGCAGCTGTTCGCCGAAACCGCCCGGGAAGAAGCGGGGCCCGAAGCGCTTATTGTCCGGCTGGGCGGTGAGGAATTCGCTGCGCTTCTGCCAGGGTGCGACCATTCCCAAGCTCTCAGCCGCGCCTCGGCGATCGCAAGCCGGTTCGCCAAAGCAGCCGCTCAGGCAGAGGGCTTGAAAACCCGGGCCACCGTCAGTATCGGCCTTGCGGCACCGGACTGCCACGACCTCGCCGAGATGCTTGCAAGCGCCGATGGCGCGCTGTACCGGGCAAAAGCCCTTGGGCGGAATCGCGTTGAGACCGCACGGCCGAACGAATTGCTGCCGCACCCTTCAGCCGATCCCCTGCATCATCAGTTGCGGGTAGTGGCGACGGGAGCGTCCTGATTCGATGTAGCGCTGGACGAGATCGCCTTGAACATGCACCAACCCCTGCCCCCGTTAAGTGATGGCACTCGAACCTAATTCCCAAGCTGGGTTAACACTTGAGGGAGGTGCCACAACAGCCTCCGTCACCCTGGGCCTTCATTCCAGAAATTTAGCCTGCCTGCGGCCGAGACCAGCAGCCCATCGCCTCCGTTCTCATCCAGAAGCGTCAGAGCAGCGCTTGCTAGACTTAAGTAATTTTTGTTGAATTCCCAAATGGGCATATACTAAAGATTGAAATTTTACTACCTTTCAATACAAGCTGTGTATTAAATTCGTGTTTCCCGAGCTACGCCGACGGCGTTTCTGTGCAACATAAAAACCGTGTCGTGTTAGGAGTTCATCCATGGCCCCAAAAAGAAGTCCTGATGCGATCGATGTCTTTGTCGGCGGACGCATCCGGATGCGTCGCATAATGCTGAAGTTGAGCCAGACGCAGTTGGCGAACGAGCTCGGCGTGACGTTTCAACAGGTCCAGAAATACGAGAAGGGCACGAACCGTGTTGGCGCAAGCCGCCTGCAAAAGATCGCAAATGTGCTCGGCGTTCCACCAAGCTTCTTCTTCAATCAGGAGAGTGAAGAACCGGTCACTATGGCAGGGATCGGCGACTTTACGGCGATGAGCTACGTCTCGCAATTTCTTCAATCCCGCGAGGGTATGGCCCTAAACCAGTCGTTTCTAAAAATTCCCGATGCAAACGTCCGCCAAAAGATTGTGGCGCTCGTAAAGGCTATGGCCGAGATGGACGAGCTTGTAACGATTGCCCCTGAAGGGCGTTCATCGGTGGAAGTCAGGTTGAACAGCTAGATCGCAGAGCTGGGCTTTCGGACAACCATCACCGAACTGTAGTGGGGAGCAATGGCGTTCAGGTTGCTGACATTAGGAGAGTTGAGGCTCCTCGATCCTTCGGGGAACGCTGTTGCCTTCCCCGAAAAGGGCTTGATCATCCTTGCCTATCTGTTTGCCCACCCGCAACCCGCTCAATCGCGGGCGGCTTTGTCGAAGCTGCTATGGGATGCGGTCGAGCCGGCGCAGGCATATACCAATATGCGCAAGTCACTATCGAGGATAGACAGCCGCCAGCAGGAGTTGGGTCAGCAATTCGTTGAAATTACTGCTTCCGATGTAAAGCTCAATGCCGAGGCGATCGATTGCGACATCGCGGGATTGCAAGCCCCGACTTCTTCGGACGCTCTGATTGATCTGCGCGCGTTGATTGGCTTCTTCAGTCATGTGTTTCTCGAAAACGTTGACAGCACAGGAGCTGCACTTTCAGCCTGGATTGGGCAGCAAAGGGCACAACACCTGTCCCGGTTACGGGAAGCATTGATAACTGCGATACCGGTCGTGAAATCCGCGCAAGATATCGCGCTCGTCAAGGATGCGGCGCTACGCATATTTCAGCACGACCCGGACGACGAAATGATCGTCTGCTTGCTCGCGGAGACTTACTCTACTGAGGGAAAGGTAGAGGCCTTCCGAAACATCTATGACGGCCAGAAACAGAAGCTGTGGGGCGACCTGACGCTTGGTCCTGATGTTCATGCCTTGAATGTCGTCAAAAAAGTCTTTGAGAAGCAGCGCAGTCTTATTTCCATTCCGCAGCAAGGGATTGAGGACCGGTCGGGCGCTAAAGCAGACGCAGGTCTTAAGCGGCCCATCCCGAGACTTGTGCTCCTGCCGCCGGTGGAGAGTATTACCCGTAACCTGCCGTTTCTCCCTTTTGCTGACGCCCTTATCGAGGATGTCACCATCGCGCTGTGTTCCTTGACCTCAGTGTCTGTGGTTGCTCCCTACACAGCCGCCCAGATCGGACGGCATTCGGACAAGGCCAACACAATCGCGCAGCATTCCATCTCATACGTGCTGGATACCAGGCTTTCAGGCCGCGGCGCCCAACGCAGCCTCTTCGTACAGCTGGTTTACTTCGCAAATGATGAGGTCATCTGGGCGGACCGTTACGACATGGACAAAGATAGTCTGGCAGTCCAGCGTCGGCAGATAGCCCGCCGAATTTCCATGGCGATCACCGGAGAGATAGAGCGCAACGAGCTGGCACGGGAATATTTTGAGCAAATCCCGGCCGCATACCACCACTACCTGCTCGGACAGCGACATCTCAAGAACCTTGGTCTTCCAGAGATTCGCCGTGCACGCAAAGAATTCCGAACAGCGCTTAATCACGCTCCCTATTTCGCGCCAGCATTGAGCGGTATTGCTCGAACATATTCAAGGGAATGGCTGATCACGGCGCGTGGCGACACTGAACTCCTCAAAGAAGCCGAGAAACATGCCAACAAGGCGATCGCGGCCGGCCAAGACATGGTCGGGGGCTACAGAGAACTGGGTGTTGCCAAGATGCTCTTAGGCGCCATCGATGAAAGCGTCGAGGCCTTGGAGCTAGCCGAGACGCTGAGCCCCCATTATGCCGACGTCACCGCCGACTACGCTGACACGCTTGTCCATGCGTCCAAGCCCGGCCTGGCACTTGAGAAAATCGAAAAAGCTATCGAGCTCAACCCCTTGAGCCCCGATGTCTACCTTTGGACAGCAGCCGGCGCGAGCTACTGCTTGGAAGAGTACGAGCAAGCCTTATCCTATATCAAACGAATGGCCGACAGTGGGCTTGCTAACCGCCTATCCGCTGCAAGCTGGGCTATGATTGGCGACCAGAAACGGGCGAAGAGCTTCGTGCGCAAAGCTCGGGAAACCAATCCCGACTTCGATGTGGATACCTGGCTGACCGCCGTGCCTTTCAAGGAGCAATGGCAAAAAGATCACTACCGTGATGGCCTGCGTAAAGCAGGTTTTTGAAGCAAGTGTGCCAAAAGAAGGATTTTTAGCATGGCAAGAATCTTCGTTATCGGAGCGCCAGGGGAGTCTGGCCTATGGGTTGCAGATCTTGATGCGGGAACTGTCAAACCGTTTCAGCCCCCGGCAGGAAGCGCGCTGGAGGCGGCGACTAAACTGCGCGCTGGCGGAGCCGCGATCATCAAAGGCGTGGATTTCGCTGTCGCCGTGAAATCAGCAGACGACGCGTTCTCCGGTCATCTCGACGGATAATTGAGTCAATGACGCGGCCTCGGGAAGACAGTGTTGTTAAACGATCAGATGCCGGAACTTCCTGAGGCCTGCTCCTCCACTTACTCGGCCCGTCTCTGCCCCCCCGAAGAGACGCTGGGTCGCGTCGCATCCTTCCTGCCACGCTACGGGATCACTCGCGTATCTCGATTGACCGGTCTCGATAACATCGGGGTTCCCGTCTGGAGCGCGGTCGCTCCTAACGCTCGTTCGATCGTCATCCATCACGGCAAGGGCATCACTGATGCTGATGCTAAAGTGTCTGCGACGATGGAGGCGCTTGAGCGCGCCATCGCCGGCAGTCCATCGATCGACACGGTCACTGCAACACAAGCAAGCCTCGAACTGGAAGGGCGGGTTGTCGATAACCTCGCGGGTCTCATCGCCCAAGGTCAGAACGACGTAGCTAACGACGAGATGCTAACATGGGTTCAGGGACGAAATGTTCTATCCAAAGCTGAAACCTGGGTTCCCTATGAAGCTGTCATTCTGGATCGCACCCCCGAGACACCTCGGTTCTGGCAGTCTTCTGATGGCCTTGCATCTGGAAATACGCTCCTGGAGGCAAGCCTCCATGGAGTGCTGGAACGCGTCGAACGCGATGCGGAAACTTTGTGGAACATAGCGAACGCGGAACAGCGCCTTAAGACCTGCCTCGACCCTCGCAGCCTTCTGGATCCAATTATAGATGGGCTCATCACCAAGATTGAAAGCGCGGATCTGAAACTCCGTTTATTCGACATTACCAGCGACATCGGCATCGCATGTTTTGTAGCGTTTTTGGGGCCGACCTCAATCACATCAAGAAGCACTTCGCGCTTTATCGACGTAACCAAGGGAAGTGGTGCGCATCTGGATCCTGCGCGGGCCACGATCCGGGCAATCACGGAAGCGATTCAATCCCGCCTCACGTATATCAGCGGCGCGAGGGATGACATCTATCCGGACACTTTCGAGCGCCCCCTCCCACGGGAGATTTTGAGCTACATGAAAGCTGAGCCGAAGCCTCTCCCTTCCCGCAAGACGATTGGCCTTGGACCGCTGGAAGACATGTTCGATACCGTGCTCAAGCATCTTAAAGCTGCATCTATTGATTCTGTTATAGTCGTGCCTCTGACACCAACGGACTTTCCATTCTCAGTCGCCAAAGTCTTGGTGCCCGACCTCGAGAATCCGCCGGGAGAGCGAAAAAGACGGTTTGGGGCTAGGGGCATATCGAAGGCGCTATTTTCACTATGAAGCTTGTCTTTGTCGGCCCCACGCTTCCGGATGCAGTGAATTTGGTCCCGGCGGACGTCGAAGTCCGCGGGCCGGCCAAGCACAGAGATATCCTGGCCGCGGTTAATGACGGCGCGACTGTGATCGGCCTGATCGACGGTAATTTTGAGGATGTAGCTCCGATCTGGCATAAGGAAATCCTATTTGCTCTCTCGCAGGGCGCTCGCGTCTATGGCTCAAGCAGTATGGGCGCTCTGAGGGCTGCGGAATGTGCAGCATTCGGGATGATCGGGATTGGCAAAATTTATAGCCGTTATGCCAGTGGCGAACTGGTTGACGATTCCGATGTCGCCCAAATCCATGGTCCACGGGAGATGAACTATGTGTCGCTGTCCGAGCCCTTGGTGAATGTCTTCGCAACACTCGATGACCTGTCGTTGCGGCGTGAACTTGACCACGCGGAATATGCGAGCCTCAGGGCAAGCGCTGAACTCATGTTCTTTAAGGAGCGGACTTACCGGGCGATCGTCGCCAATGCCAACCTGCCGGAACATTCATCGCGAGAACGCCTAGAAGTGTTGTTGCGGACTAACGCTATCAACCAGAAACGGCTCGATGGATTAAAATTGCTGGACGCCATAGCGGCGGCTGACGACAAGTGCGTGCAAGTTCCCGCGGACTGGACCTTCGCCTCGACAATGCAGTGGCGGAAGATCCTGTAGCGTGGCCGGTTGTAATCCGATCCTGTACGGCACTCCAAGCTGTGTCACGCCTATGTCACGCGCAATCGCAGAAGTTCTAATTTATCCTTCGCCGTAGAATTTCGATGTGGAATGAAGGATTGATGATGGCGCTCGACACTCTTGAAAAAAATGCTGGCGAAAACGGCGATATCGCACACGAGCTGGTTTCGATTGCTCGGCTTGTCACGTATGCGCGCAACAGTGCCAAGGAACTCGAGCTTGAGTTTCCGACCTACTGCCTCGATTTGGCTTTAGGTTCGCTGGTTGAGGAAATCAGCAAACGCGGAGTGGATGGTGCCGAAGGCACCGGTGAGGGGGATTACGTGCCGAGCTTCATCTCCGGAGCATCGCACTAAAGTCGCGCCTAGAGCGTTTCCCTGACGGATTGAATCAAATTGATTCTCAACTCACTTTCATTCTGATTCAAACTATCTGCCGATGGAGGTCGGCAGATATGTCGAAAGCGCTTTCCGTTGGTCTTCGTATACGCGTGCTTGCCGCAGTTGACGGAGGCGCTTCGCATAGGGAGGCTGCGGAGGGTTTCGGCGTCAGTGCGGCCAGCGTAAGCCGTTGGCATAGCCTGCAAATCCGGTAGGGGAACGTTCGTTCCGGTCTGCTTGGTGGCGACCGCAGCTCCCACGCAAGATCGAAGCTCATGCCCTCTCATCATTGCCTGGCTTGCAGAGCACCGGGATGGGACGTTGTTTGAGCTTCGTGACGCTCTTGCAGCTCAGGGGATCATCGCGAGCAAGTCAGCCCTTCATTTTCGGTAATCTATCCAGCCACAAACAACCTGCAGCGCGAGAAATGATCGAAGCGGCAAGTGCGACCATGATGGCCCTTCCGCCATATAGCTCGGACTTCAATCCCATAGAAAAGGCCTTCTCCAAGCTGAGGGCACGCCTGCGAAAGATCGTGTCCCGCCGCGTGGTGTAGCTGGTTGATAGCGAAGCCGCTCGCGAGCGCACTCTCCAATGTGCTGTAGGGAGCGGGCGGCGTAGCGGTGGTCACCAGTGTTTTCCGGTAGGGTCGGGTTGC